>ENA-ORBV01001425-ORBV01001425.1-microbial-mat-metagenome-genome-assembly--contig:-NODE-1425-length-53237-cov-14.183484_pt1 | contig 53237 bp, 44 predicted proteins | sample MGYA00237777_ERZ505514 | MGnify/ENA primary metagenome ERZ505514 (study PRJEB26160, sample SAMN06269048) | microbial mat metagenome | isolation source: Oligotrophic lake microbial mat | place... | reverse complement strand
ACCAAAGCACAGGTGATGACTGTGTTGCGTCTGGGTGCGATCGTGGGTTTAGTTGGTATGCTGCTAACGATTCTGGGTGGCGGTGCGACGCTAGCAGTTTTGTTCTCGAAAGCTATTGCTCAATCCCAAGGTGTGGCGATTTATGACCCGACTCGCGCGATTCGGTCGATCGATATCATAGTGGCAATGGCAAACATGAGTGGAATTGCCGCCCATTTTGTTGGCACTGTTGCTTCGCTCAGCGTGTTTGAATGGCTGCATCGTTAATTTATTGTCCTTTCTCCAGCCGTAGGCGCATTATTTAAGACAATTTCTACAGTTTTTGTCTCAATTAACGCCATGCTGTTACGGCGAGTGCGCTTTTATGATTAGGTGTAGAAGAGATTCTCGATCGCTTACCCAAGATATTAATATTTGAGAGTTAAATACAGTACAAGATGCAAGTTAATAAATCCGATCAGTCTGTGGTTCTTGAAAAAGAGGCAGCAAAAAAATTGAAGTTTGGCAAGAATAGTGGGTTCAAGACGGAACTACGACGAAGGGTTGACGAACTTTTTCAAAATCCAGATCGCAAGGCTCGTGATTGTCCGCAAATGTATGCGAAAACCATTATCTTGTTGTTTAGCTTTTTCGGATTATATTCTCTATTAGTTTTAGTAGCTCAGACATGGTGGCAGGTAATTCCCTTGGGCATTATGCTCGGTGTCGTTACCGCAGGCATTGGTTTTGGCATTCAACATGACGGCGCACATCACGCATATTCCGATTCGCTATGGATTAATAAGCTCATGGCGATGAGTTTAGGTTTGATCGGCGGCAGTTCTTATCTTTGGCATTGGAAGCACAATATTCTTCATCATACCTATACCAATATTGCTGGGCATGACATGGATTTGGATGTGGGAATTTTTGGGCGACTTTCTCCTTCTCATCCACACTTAGCCTTCCATCGTTGGCAACATTATTATTTGTGGTTGTTGTATGGATTGCTAGCGATTAAGTGGCATTTTTATGATGATTTTTATTATCTGATCGCTGGCAAAATTGGCGATCACCGCTATCCACGTCCTAAGTCCAGTAATCTAGTGATATTTTTTGGTAGCAAACTAGTATTTTTCGTGGTTGCCTTTGCCATTCCCTTACAATTCCATGCGCTATGGCAAGTTTTAACGAGCTATGGATTAGTAGCTGTCACCTTGGGAGTAGTGTTGAGCGTAGTATTTCAACTAGCGCATGTGGTCGAAGAAGCCGATTTCCCATTACCAATTGCCGAGGTGAGTCTCATTGAGAAAGATTGGGCGGTGCATCAGATCGAAACAACGGTAAACTTCTCTCGGAATAACCATTTGATGACATGGCTACTGGGTGGATTGAATTTCCAAGTCGAGCATCATTTATTCCCCAATATCTGCCATATTAACTATCCTGAACTATCTAAAGTCGTGGAGCAGACTTGTCGAGAATATGGAGTGAGATATAACCAACATAGTTCTTTTTGGTCAGGATTATCATCCCATTATCGTTGGCTACGAAAAATGGGAACTACTTTTTAGTTTTTTTGAGTCTTTTTCGGCAAGAGCGAACACTCAGGTACAGAATATATTGCTCCGTGTCGTGTATATGCAGCAGCAGTCCCAAGCGACGCGATCGGCTGAACAAATTCGGGCTGATCTGACTCAAGCCATTCAGAGTCGCCTATCGCAAGACTTTAACGGGAAACCCTTCGTTGATGTCATTGTGCTAGAAGTGCCTGACGCTAAATCATAGGATTGAAACCCAATGCCGCAATTCGATCGACCTGAGAAGCAAGCAATCGAACATGAGCAGCAGCAAATTCTGCAACAGCTTGAAAACTGGCTAGAGCTACCAATGCTGTTGTTGAGCTTGGTTTGGCTTGGTCTATTTGTGGTGGAACTCACTTGGGAACTTACGCCACTGCTCGATGCGATTAGCCTCGGCATTTGGGGTGTGTTTATTTTAGAGTTTGTCCTCAGATTATTTCTTGCCCCCCACAAAGTTTCTTACCTCAAAACGAACTGGCTTACGGCAATCTCTTTGCTTTTACCTGCCTTACGAGTGTTACGGTTTGTGCGCCTCCTGCGAGTTTTGCAAACGACCCGCGCCGTCCGAGGCTTACGATTGCTGCGTGTTCTCACTCGAACCAATCGCAGTATGCGATCGCTCACCGCCAACTTTGCCCGACGCGGATTTGGCTACGTTGTCATGACGACCGCGATCATCACACTGGTTGGTGCTGCGGGAATGTATGCCTTTGAACAAGACGCTCCCAATTTATCTGGATTTGACAGCTACGGCACGGCGCTTTGGTGGACGGCGATGCTGATGACTACGATGGGATCGGACTACTTTCCGCAAACGCCAGAAGGTCGCATTCTCTGCTTTTTGCTGGCTCTGTATGCGTTTGCCGTGTTTGGCTATGTAACAGCAACTTTAGCCAGTTTCTTTATTGGACAAGATGCCGACGATGATGAAGCAGCAAAATCGATCGATGCCCTGCGAGACGAAATTATCGCCTTGCGAACTGAGATTCAAAGCTTAAAACAAAACCACTAGATAGAAGTTAATCCTATTTCTTCTCTGTATACTGCTGACGTGAACTGAAGTAATCTTGTCATGAATAATGAAATAGAGACTTTTGTAGGCAAGATGCAGGCAATGCTAAATAGCTTTATTGCCTTACTGCCTAATCTGATATTGGCGTTAATTGTCTTTGCGATCTTTTTCTTCGTTGCTAGAACTATCAAGAAAGTCGTTAGAAATCTGACGCGGGAACATCGCCAAGCTCGTAATTTAGGGATGGTGCTAGGGCGATTAGCGCAAGGTACAACCATTTTGGTCGGTTTATTTATTGCCTTGTCGATCGTGATTCCTTCTCTCAATGCCAATGATCTCGTACAGCTACTTGGAATTAGTGGTGTGGCGATCGGTTTTGCATTTCGAGATATCTTACAAAATTTCCTAGCAGGTATTTTAATTTTATTGAATGAACCCTTTCAAATTGATGATCAAATTGTCTTTAAAGATTTTGAAGGTACGGTCGAAAATATTCAAACACGAGCAACCACCATTAGAACCTATGATGGGCGACGGGTTGTCGTTCCCAACTCTGAGCTGTTTATCAACGCTGTGACGGTCAATACTGCCTTTGAGCATCGCCGCCTTCAGTATGATATCGGCATTGGCTATGGCGATAATATTGATGAAGCGAGACGGCTAATTCTAGAAGCCATGCATGAAACGGATGGGGTGCTAGAAACGCCTGCCCCTGATGCGATTGTGGTAGAACTTGCGGGTAGCTCGGTCAATCTTCGCGCCCGTTGGTGGATCGATCCACCCCGTCGTGCCGATGCGCTAGACCTTCAAGACCGAGTGTTGACAAATATCAAAAATAAGCTAACGGCAAACGGCATCGATCTGCCCTTCCCGACCCAGCAAATTTTGTTTCACGATCAGACTGAAGCAACGGATGGCGATCGAGCCCATCAACGTGAAGGCTGGCCTGCTGGCAAAGGCAAAGTACCACAATCCCGTAGTATCAGCAGTTCACTTAAACGACTTGCTGAAATCAAAGCGCAGCGAAATGGCTCTGAAGGAGATAACGCAAAGCATTCTTTAGAGGAGAAACCAACAAATGAGAACTAAGCTCAGTAAGCTATTAGATTCACTGCACTCTAGCTTCTGGTTTGTCCCAACCCTGATGGTAGTGCTAGCGATCGGGCTATCGTTTTTAACCATTCACATTGACCAAAGCTCAAACACAGAAATTATTGGCAACTTAGGTTGGACTTATGCGCTAGGTCCAAGCGGTTCACGTGCTATTCTTTCAGCGATCGCAGGTTCAATGGTGAGCGTTGCGACAACGGCTTTTTCGATTACAATCGTTGCCCTTCAGCTAGCGTCCTCACAGTTTGGTCCTCGTCTGCTGCGGAACTTCATGCAAGATACGGGCAATCAAATTGTTTTAGGAACTTTTATCTCTACCTTTGTCTATAGCTTGCTAGTGCTGCGAACCGTCAATGGTGTAGAGGAAAACGAGTTTGTGCCACATCTTGCTGTCACCTGCGGGATTATCCTTGCGATCGCCAGCATCGGCGTTCTGATCTACTTCATTCACCATTCAGCCTCATCGATTCAAGTCGATCACGTCATTTCTAAAGTAGGACGTGAGCTAGATGATGTGATCGATCGCCTCTTTCCTAAACAGATCGGACGCGGCGCATCAAAGCATCGGAATGAACCTTCGACAGACGATATTCCAGCCGATTTTAATCGCGAGGCTCGCCCAATTCAAGCAAATCGTAGCAACTACGTTCAAGCGATTGACACTAATCGGTTAATGGATCTTGCGACTGAAGGAAATCTTTTACTTCAGATTCAGAAGCGTCCTGGAGATTTTGTGGTCAAAGGCAGCCCACTGGCGATGGTTCATCCCGCAGAAGCTGTTCGCAAAAAGCTAGCTGAGCAAATTAACAGCGCTTTTGTGTTGGGTTCTCAGCGGACTGAACAGCAAGATATCGAGTTCTCAATCAATCAACTGGTTGAAATTGCTGCACGTGCTTTGTCCCCAGGAATCAATGATCCGTTCACTGCTGTTCGCTGTGTTGATCAATTGAGTGCTGCACTTTGTCATCTTGCCCAAAAAGAAATTCCTTCTGCTTACCGCTATGATGACGAAGATAAACTGCGCGTGATTGCTGAACCTGTATCTTTTGTCGATGTACTCGATGCGGCTTTTAATCAAATTCGGCAGTATGGACAAACGAGTGTAGCAGTCACAATGCGTCTACTGGAGGCGATCGCGGTTATTGCCACTTTTACCCATACCCAAGAAGACCAAGATGCTCTATTGCGCCATGCCAACATGATTGAGCGTGGCAGTCACGAAGGAATTTCAGAAGAGCTAGACCGCAACGATATCAAAGAGCGCTATTTGGCTGCTGTGAAGGCGATCGAACAGCGATGAACCTCAATATGCTGTCTAAATCGTTACAGGTGACTGCACGTAAATTGTCGGTTCTTCCATCGTGAATACAATTCCATGCATGGCTAATGCTTTTACTATTTCTACACTTGCCAGTTCTAGCAAGCGTTTACGCACCTCGATCGCATTTTCTTGAGAACCTAAAATCGCAAAACTCACCCTCAATCTTTTTCCAGATCCATCAGCGTCGGCAATGCTGGTACTGTTCGCATCAATTCCTGATAGAGAAGCAGTTTTTTCAGTGATTACTTGTTGCACTAAAGCCTGTTCTCTTTCGCCTAACTCAGTGACAAAATCCATATAGAGTAAGACCATGATTTTCTTAGCGAGCGAAACATTCTCGATTTCTACACTGACGAGAATCGAATTGGGCATGATAATAATCGTGCCAGTACCGAGAGAACGAATTTTTGTCGATCGCAAACCAATACTTTCCACTTTCCCTAACTCACCTGCTGGCAATCGAATATAGTCACCAGTCACAAATGGGCGATCGAGATACAAAACCAAAGTTGCAATTAGCTGTTCTAAAATCTTCTGGGCAGCAAAGGCAACTGCTAAACCAACTAACCCTAAACTTGCTACCAAGCCAATCAAATCAAAGTTGAGGCTACGAGCAAAGGCAACCAGCGCCACAATAAAAATTAAGACATTAAATACAGTTTCAAATACCAAAATCGCATCATCGCTATTAGTACTAAACTTGCCTCCGATCTTAAAGCCGAAGGTACGCAAATAGCGGCTAGTTAAGTTTGTCAATAGCCAATATAGACTTACTACCAAAAATAAACTGGCGATCGGTTTAATTAAGTTATAAATGACTGGTACTAATGGTTCCAATAAGCTGAATGACCAGTTCAGGCAAATGCTGAGAACAGCTACTTGTACAAGGCGATCGATAGGTTGAATAATTTCTCTACAGATAGTTTCAGCGGTTTGCGGTACGGCTTTTTTGATTAATAATCTTATTAAGCTTGTAGCGTAGTAACTTAATACAAAAGAGAATCCAAAAGCTCCAAAGAAGATGAGCCATTGTGGCTGTGAAAAAGGTGATAGAAAGTGATAACGAATGCTTCTCAATATCGGAAACCACTCCGAACTAATGGCAACGATCGAACCCCAAGCTAAACTAAAAAATAACGTTCCAAAAAGTTGCAGCTTTAACTTCAATAGGTGAGTGAGGATGACGGTCAAAAACTGGATTCCAGCAACAATTGCACAAGCAATCAAAATCCATAATCCATGCTGCCATAGGTATGGGGCAGTTCGCTCGCTCTTTGCCTTGGCGATCGCTTCTTCTAGAAGAACTTGCCATTGCTCAGCCTGCTTTGATGCCGAAAAATCGGGCAGAATATCAAGTGCTGTAATTGTAAGTAGGTAATTGTTGTTGAGGGTAATTGAAGTTGCTAATCTAATCTCATCATTACGGACATTCAATTTGATGATTTGGTCGTTGGCGATCGCCTCAGCAAGAATTTTATTAGCAAATTGAGTTCGTTCTATTACGCCAAATCGATCAGTAGATTGGAGATTAAAAAGCGGAATCCCATCCACAACGATGGGGGCGCGATCGCTAACTGAAGTGTTTTGAGGGGTCTGAGCGATCGCGTGAGGAGGAATAAAAATAAAATTAGACGCGATCGCCCACAAGCAACCTGCCAGAAATAGAGCAATAAGATTTATCAACTTAGAAGTTAATTTAAAGTTTAATTTAAAGGGAGATCGGAGAATCCACATAGATTGTTGGTTGATTGAGGACAAAAGCAATATCGTGTTCTTGGAGCTGCTTCGTGATTTTTTGAGTAGCAAGATCTAGTAATTGTCGTCTTAACTCCATTGACAATTCATTTGAGCCAAGAATAAAGAACGAAATCTGAGCATTATTATCTCCAAAAGATACCTCCGTACTTCGCCAATCTAGCCCAAAAATATCCACTGTACTATCCATAACCGTTTGGCGGACAATCGCCTGATCGTTTGCGGATAATGTTTTTGGAAATTCGAGCGTCATTACTGACATTTCCTTCTTCGCCCCTGAAAAGTTCTCAATCGTGGCTTGAGTCAGAGAATTATTAGGAATAATGGTGAGCGTGCCTTTGCCAGAGGTACGGATTTTCGTCGATCGCAAACCAATACTTTCCACTCTACCAAACGTCCCTTGCTTTCCTTGCCAACCATCCGACAAGCCAATGTAATCGCCAACTGTAAAGGGGCGATCGAGCGTCAACACAATGCCGCCTAAAAACTGCTCTAAAGTCTTTTGAGCAGCAAAAGCCACTGCTAGTCCCCCAATTCCGAGGCTAGCCACAATGCCCAAAACATTAATATTGTGGTCAATACAAAAAATCAGCAGTACCACGATCGAGATCGCAAAGTCGCCGAGATAACGCAGTAAAAAGATCGACTCACCCCTAACTTTAGGATTTGATTCAAAAGCCGCGCCAACAATCGCAGTATTAAAAAATTCTTGAAATAACCGCGATAAGCCCCACCCACCGCATACAGCAATACCGACACTCAAGAAAAATTCTAATAATCCTAACCATTCGGTATCAGGCAGTAAAAATAACATCACTTCCATTGCCGCAAAGGTAAATAGCATCAGCACTATGCCCTTAGAAGCAAGCACTACCTTCATATAAGCCTTAACCATTGACTCTGGCGCTAACCATGTCAAAACTAATCGCAAAGCAGAAATAATTCCTAATCCTGCCAGAACCGCCAATCCTCCTGCTAAAAGAATCAAGGCAATTTCTTGTAAGCGATCGCCATAGTCTAAAGCGACTACAACGATGGGAGCGAGTTCATTAATTTCTTCTGTCATAGCTTTTGATGGTGCAATTGAGTACTATTGGAACGAAAGTTATTGATGCTCAATGGGTGTGATTTCTCCTAAACGTTGCAAAAGTGGTGTAATCGTTAAACCTTGAACAAAAATTGAGAAGGCAACAACCGCAAAAGATACTGCTACAATATCGTTGCGATGAGGAAGTTCGAGAGGTAGTCCTAGAGCTAACGCTAATGCACCACGCAATCCGCCCCAAAATAGAACATGCTGATAATTGGTTTCAACCTTAAGTGAGGAACCAATAAAAGCCGCACAGCAGAGATAAGTTGAAACAGCGCGACCGATGGTGACAAAAGCGATCTCGATCGCAATGGGGACTAAAACAGTCATAAAATCATGATGTACTTCTTGCATTCCCATCAACAAGAAAATCAGGGAATTAACCACGAAGGTAGTATATTGCCAAAAAGAGCTAACTGCAACTCTCCCCCCGTCAGAAATCGCTGTTGTTACGCAAATTACGGAACTATTTTGCCCACTGCGGTTACTGTGCTGAATAGTCGAGCAAAGTGCTGTAAGTCCCCATTTTTTCCTGAGCTTTCTAATCCCATCGAGTTTGCGATCAGATGTGCAGTGATCGGAGCAAGCAGAATCCCATTGCGGTAATGTCCTGTAGCTAGAAACAGGTTGGCATAGTCACTCATACCGATGATTGGCATTTCATTCGGAGCATAGGGACGAAATCCCCACCAAGTTGATTGAATGCTCATATTCGCGATCGAAGGGTAAATAGAGATTGCCTCAGTTAGTAATCGATCGATCTCTGCCGTTGTATTCCCATCTGTAAAACCGACATCTTCAACAGTTGCGCCGATAATGATCGAGCCATCCTGACGCGGCACAATATAAACATTGGGAGCAAATAGGACGCGCTCCAAACTATGATTGGGATCGAAAACTGCCAGCATTTGCCCTTTACGCGGGGTTACAGGTAGAGACATCAATTCTTTCGACCATGCTCCAGTAGCTAAAAGATATCGATCGCTCTTTAGATCGCCATGACTGGTTGCTAAGTGCGTGACTTTACCTGCACTGTGGGCGATTTGGGAGACTGTCACTCCTTCAAGAATTTCGACCCCGATCGATCGAGCTGCCAGTAGTAAAACTCTAGCGAGACGGCGATTGTCTACCTGCCCATCTTCGGGAAACCATAAACCACCTGCGATATCATGGCTCAACCCCGTTTGAATAGAATTAGCTTGCTGTCGATCGATATATTTAGAATGACTTTCCCAGTCACTCATCCCGATCATGGGAGCGAAAATTCCACATTGTCGATATCCACAATCCTCACCAGTGATGTGATTGAGTTTGCTGACCCATTCAGGATAGAGGGCGCGACTACGTAATCCTAGTTCCAATAATTCTCCATCTAACTGCTCTGCTTCGGGTGCTAGCATCCCTGCGGCTGCCCAAGTCGCAGCTTGAGCACATATCCCACGCTCTAGGACTTTAACCTTTGCGCCGTGCAATGCTAATTCCACCGCCGTAGCCAAGCCAATCACACCACCACCGATAATCAGAATGTCAGCCATAAAAAGTTAAGGTCGGGAAAGTTAAGATTCAGAATATAGGGAAAGTATATCAATTCATCTGTGTTAGATTGTTTTAGAACCGTGCTAGAAGGAGTGAATTCATGACTATTTCTCTTAGCCAGCCAACTCCTCTAATTGAATACCCTGAAGAGGATAACCAGCCGATGCCTGAAGGCGATCGACAAAGACGAAACCTGAGCTATGCCACTGAAGCTCTACGGTTGTGGTTTGAGCATCGGCATGATGTTTACGTTTCGGGCAATCTATTTATCTATTACGAAAAAGGGCAAAAAGAGAAGGTCGTTGCACCTGACACATTTGTAGTTTTTGGCGTAAATCAGGCAGATCGAGGTAGTTATAAAGTATGGGAAGAAGATGGTAAGACTCCCGATTTTATCTTAGAAATTACTTCTAAAGGCACTGTGAGTAAAGATCGGAATGATAACCCCAAAATTTATCGTCAATTGGGTGTGAAAGAGTATTTTCAATACGACCCAACAGGAGAATATTTGAAGCCTCGATCGATCCAAGGGGTGAAACTAGAAGGAGAGAAATACGTGAATATTCCCATCAAGATCTTAGATAATGATGTTTTATCTCTGACTAGCACAGTACTTGGCTTAGATCTACGACTATATCCAGATCGAGGGTTTCGGTTTTACGATCCTCGATCGAACGAGATCTTGCGATCGCTTCAAGAATCAGAACAAGCAAGGCTGATTGCCGAGCAAAAATCTCAACGCTTGGCTGCACGTTTAAAAGCTCTGGGAATTAACCCTGACGAGATTTGATATTGAGCTAGAATGCGATCGCTGCTCATAGAAGTACCCATGACAACTTTTACAACCACTAAAACTGAATTCCCATCCTTAGGTATCGGTGCTTGGGCTTGGGGCGACAAGCTATTTTGGAACTATGGCACACCCGATGATGCCGAACAGGTCAGAGCCGCTTTTTTCGCTGCCCTAGATGCAGGCGTGACGTTTTTTGATACGGCTGAAGTTTATGGTTTGGGTGAATCTGAAAGATTGATTGGCAAGTTCTTGAAAGAAGCGGGCGATCGCGCTGCCAAAATCCAAATTGCGACGAAATATATGCCTTTGCCGTGGCGATTTGGCACTGAAGTTGTGAGAGACGCGATTACGGCTAGTTTAGATCGCTTGCAGGTTAAAAAAGTCGCGCTTTATCAAGTCCACCAGCCTGTCAGCTTCTTGACCAGCCAAAAAGATTTGATGTATACCTTAGCCGATGAGGTGAGGAAAGGCAGAATCGAAGCAGTTGGAATTAGTAATTATTCTGCGGCTCAGATGCGGGAAGCCCATGGCTACTTGGCAGAGAAAGGCGTAAAGCTTGCCGTAAATCAGGTGCGTTACTCACTGTTGGATCGGGGAATTGAAACCAATGGTATTCTTGCTACAGCTAGAGAATTAGGCGTGACGATCCTTGCCTACAGCCCACTCGCGCAGGGATTACTCTCAGGTAAATATACCCAAACGAGCGATCGACCCACAGGTGCACGGAGTATGGATCGACGTTTTAGTCCGCAAGGTTTAGCGACAATCGATCCTCTGCTGCAATTACTTCAGCAAATTGCCACTAAATTCGATCGAACTCCCGCTCAAATTGCACTTAACTGGCTGATTGCTCAAAGCGATCGAAACATTCAAGTTATTCCCATTCCTGGTGCGAAGTCAGCTAAGCAAGCGGAGCAAAATGCAGGAGCATTAGGCTGGTCACTGAGTGATGCCGACATCGCGCTGTTAAGTGAAACCAGCACCAAAATTACGAAAAAAGTCTAATTTATCTCATTTGCTGTCCAAAAAATCGTGTAAATTTAGGACTGCCCAATTGATGTATGTATGACTACCAGAATCGAAAATAAGTACGGCTACTACTCCGACGACTACAGGGAATTTATCATTACTAATCCCAGAACGCCGCGCCCTTGGTTTAACTATATGTGGAACGGTCGCTATACAGGACTGATTTCGCATACAGGTGGTGGTTTTAGCTTCTTAGATTCGCCGCGTGACAATCGGATTACGCGGATGAGATACAACTCTTTGCCATGCGATCGACCAGGGCGTTATGTCATGGTTAAAGATGTCGAGACGGGTAAATACTGGTCACTGAGTTGGGCCCCGACGATCGATCTGAGCTATGACAAATACGAATGTCATCACGGGCAGGGCTACACCAAAATTATTACGGAAATCAATCAGATTCGCGGCGAGATTACTTACTTCGTTCCTACCGATCGGAATGCCGAAATTTGGCGAGTTGCTTTGACCGATCTAAGCGGTTTCGATCGCAAGTTAGAGATCTATGCTTTTACTGAGTTATTGATGGGTAATGCCTTAAATGACTTAATCAATCAACCGAATGACAAGCATTTCACCGATATCCATTTCGATCCAGAACTTCGATCGTTAATTGCTACACGTCGCTATTGGGTTTTGAATAAAGGAGTTTCGGTCAAGCAACCGAATATCGATTGGAAATATCAGGTTTATTTCACCCAAACATTACCTGTTACTGGTTTTGATAGCAGTTTAGATAGATTTATTGGTAGATGGAGATCGGAAACTAATCCCGAATCAGTTGAAACTGGAGTCATGCACAACACCGAGATTACCGCAGGCGATCCAGTCGCCGCACTCCAATCAAAAATTGAGTTGTCTGCAAATGGGAGCAAAGATTTTGCCGTGGTGATGGGAATTGTTGCTAAAGGAGAGATGTCAACGGTTCCAGCAATTGATGTTGCCTCGATCGATCTCAAGTTTGCCGAGTTAAACCAAAAATGGGATAAATATCTCTCTGCCGTCCAAGTGGATACACCCGACCGCAATTTTAATTTGATGCTAAATGTGTGGAACCAGTATCAAGCTGCCGTCACTTTCGATATGGCGAGAAATGCGGGCTATTATCACGGTGGCTTGCTATTTGGCACGGGAATGCGCGATCGATTTCAGGATATTCTCGGAGTCGTGATCGTAGAGCCAGATCGAGTCCGCACCAGATTACTCAATGCACTCAAGTTCCAATTCCAAGATGGTTCCACCCTGCATAACTTCTTTGTGTTGACAAACACAGGCGAGCGCACGAATCACTCTGATACGCCTCTATGGATTCCGTTTGGGTTGGTGGAATATCTCAACGAGACAGGTGATTTCTCCATTCTTGACGAGGAGGTTGCCTATCACGACCAGTCAGAAGGAACGGTTTACGAGCATCTCATTAGAGCATTAGATTATTCGATCGCGAATTTAGGCGAACATGGGATGCCCAAGATTATGACGGGTGATTGGAACGACACGCTCGATTATGTGGGGCCACAGGGCAAAGGGGAAACTACTTGGGGTGCTTTCTTTCTAGGTTATGTCCTAAAAAAGACACTGCCGCTATTTGAGATCAAAAACGATCGAGTCAATCTTGCTAAATTCCAAACAGTTTATGAGAACTTGGGCAAAACGATCGACGAGAACTGTTGGGATGGCGAATGGTATCTCCGCGCCTTTAAAGATGATGGCGAACCAATTGGCATATCGGCGCACAGCCAAGGCAAAATATTTCTCAATGCTCAATCTTGGGCGGTAATCTCTGGACTGGCTTCTAAAGATAGAGGAGATCGAGCTTTGGCATCTTGTCAAAAATATCTCGCCAAGCCAAATGGGATGCAAATTGTCTTTCCCTCATATACAGAAGTTGAAGATGATGTCGGTTTAATCAGTCGCTGCGTTCCAGGCAAAAAAGAGAATGGTGCGATCTTCAATCATGCTTCCTCTTGGTTTGTGTTAGCTTCCCTTATGAACGGCGATGTCGATTTTGGCTATGATATCTATCAACGCATGATGCCGTTAAATTCCGCCCAAAATATCGATCGATACGAGGTTGAACCCTATGTCTACGCCGAATATGTCACCAGTCCCGATCATGCCACGGATGGACAAGCCAGTCACTCTTGGTTGACGGGAACGGCGGTCTGGATGTTACGAATTGGCATCGATCGGATCTTGGGATTTCAACCCAATCTCAAAGGGATGATGATCGACCCGCATATTCCATCGACTTGGCAGCAGTTCTCAGCCCAACGTAAATTTAGAGGCAAAACCATCGATCTACATGTCACAAACCCTAATCACAAAAACTCAGGCGTTCGATCGATGTCTGTTAACGGTGAGCAGGTTGAAGGCAATTTTCTCGACCTCGATCGATTTCCTGAGACTGTTTTAAGGGTGGATTTGATTTTGTAATTCTGTCGATCGATCAAAACTAGACTTGGGGAAGTGATTTAACTAATGGGTCTTGGCAATCTCTCTAGCCTCTTCACATTTGTCACCTTTCCAATCTAGATAAATTCTTGCTATATCCAAAAGAGAACCAGAACTCAGACCTCATTGTTGAATTAAAATAAACCAAAGACTATCTATTTTGAACTATAGAGAGGTTACTTAACCCAACTGCCAAAACTATCAACTTATTGCGTCTTTTTTACGATCTCAATGTGATATGTGTAGCCTTGCTCGGTCAAAAAAAGCTGGCGGTGACGGGCAAACTCCTCTTCGCAGGTTTGAAGTGTAACGAGGCTATAGAAATGGGCGTGACGGCGATCGGCTTTGGGGCGCAAAATTCGTCCCAAACGTTGAGCTTCCTCTTGGCGCGAACCATATTTCCCCGATATTTGAATCAACACATCGGCATCGGGTAAATCCACGGCAAAGTTACCGACCCGCGATAAAATCAGCCCAGCGATTTGTTTGTGCCGAAACGCTTCATAGAGGCGATCTCGTTCGATCTGTTTGGTTTTCCCAGTAATTAAAGGCAACTGAGTGATCTGAGCGATCGATTCCAATTGATCGATATATTCGCCGATGATTAGAATGCGATGCCCTGCTTCTTTGGTTAGCAACGTCTGCACCACTTCAAACTTAGAGGGATTTTCAGCCGCAATCCGAAACTGCATCCTGCGGGGGGCTAGCGCGTATTCCATTTCACGCTCCTCTGTCTGTGGAACCCGAATCTCTGTGCATTCAGCGATCGCGATAAATCCCTGACCTTCTAATTCCCGCCAAGGCACATCATAGCGTTTCGGCCCAATTAACGCGAATACATCTCCTTCCTTCCCATCCTCGCGAATTAATGTAGCAGTCAGTCCTAGCCTTCGCCGTGCTTGCAATTCCGCTGTAATCCGAAATACGGGTGCTGGCAATAGATGAACTTCGTCGTAGATAATCAATCCCCAAGATTGGGCGTTAAACAGCTCATAGTGGGGGAAATCGCCATCTTTTTGAGAACGATAGGTCAACATTTGATAGGTGGAGAGCGTCACGGGCGCGGTTTGTTTTGATTCACTGCTATACTCGGCAATCGCGGATTCAGGCAGATCGGTCTTATCCAAAATTTCTCTGCGCCACTGATGCACAGATGTGAGACTGCTCGTAAGAATCAGCGTGTTTTGTTGCACAAGCGAGATCGCAATCATGCCGACAATGGTTTTACCCGCACCACAAGGAAGCACAATCACACCACTCCCTCCTTGAACCCTTCCCGACTGATAAAAGGCCTCGGCGGCTTTTGTTTGATAGGTGCGAAGGTTAAATGCTTGACCAGCCAAGGTTTGTGGTCGTAGTGCGATCGCTAAATCATCCCCTGCGATGTACCCAGCCATATCCTCAGCAGGATAGCCCACGGCAACCAGAGCCTGTTTAATCAAGCCTCGATCGGCAGGGTTAATTTGGAAGCGCAACGGCTCTAACCGAACTTCTAAAAAGGACTTGACGCGATCGTCCCGCACGAGCAGTTCCGCTAGTGGTAAGCTTGCTACCCGCAATTGCAACAGAGGAAGCGATGTTAAAAGTGCAGGTTCTGTCGTTTCTAATCGCTCAATCACAGTCAGCCCATAGCGCTCACCTAAAATTTGGATTTCTTGGAGAACAACTTCAGGTGCGGGATATTTGGCATAGGTTTGCAGTGCGGAGAGCATTTCAGCGATCGCCATGCCTGTCGCCCGTGCATTCCAAATACTCAGAGGTGTAATCTGATAGGTATGAATGTGTTCAGGGCTTTTGATCAGTTCCGCAAAGGGTGCGATCGCGCTTCTAGCTTTTTCGGCAGTCGGTGCGTGAACTTCCAATAAAATGGAGCGATCGCTTTGCACGATCAAGGCATTCTCAGCAATATAGGTCATAAGCTCAAAAACAACTCATAAGGCAGCTAGAATATTATGTCACTACCTCACAAGGTTAATCTATGCGTATAGAAAAACTGCATATCCAAAACTTTAGAGGCTTCAAAGATCTTACGATCGAGTTTCCCTCTGATCTAGCTGTCCTAATTGGCGTAAATGGATCTGGTAAGTCTAGTATTCTTGATTGTATTGCAGTATTTTTATCTACTTTAGTCACAGGAATTCGATCATTTCATAGCTTACGTGGTTCTGAACTGCCAAGTTTTACAGAAACCGATATTACAAATGGATGCGAAGAATCTCACGCTCAAATATCTATCGTATTTAATTCGGAACCACTGGATTTATCGATTGTTTTAACTAAGGAATCTTCCCGAAATGACCCTGATAAAGTCAAACTCACTATTGGAGAATATGTATTTCCGAATAAGTATGACTTACGCAGCAACTTGAAGGATGCTGAAAAATTCCATAATCTAATATACGATAGATTTCGCAACGATGCTTATGCTAGTTTGCCTCTGCTTGTCTATTATCCCTCTCAGAGAACCATATATGAAATTCCTTTAGAGAGTGATGAGAAACATGAGTTTAATCAATTATCAGCTTACGATCGCACAATCACAAAAAAGGTTGATTTCACAGATTTCTTTATTTGGTATAGAAATCAAGAAGATTTAGAAAATGAAACTAGGCTAGATAGCGATCCTAGTTATGCAGATAGGAATTTAAAAGCTATCCGAGTAGCTCTTTTGGCATTAATACCAGAATTCTCTTATCTTAGAGTTAGGAGATCTCCGCTCCGCATGACTGTGACTAAAGTCGTCGATCGGGAGGCACAGGAACTAATAATAAATCAACTTTCTGACGGAGAAAAGAGCTTACTGGCAATGGTGGGAGATTTGGCGAGAAGGCTAGCGATCGCAAATCCCAACTTAGAGAATCCATTAGATGGTAGCGGGATCGTTTTGATTGATGAAATCGAACTGCATTTACATCCTCAGTGGCAAAGAAGAATTATTCCTGCTCTAACTAAAATATTCCCTAACTTACAATTCATCATTACTACACACTCGCCGCAGGTTCTTAGCAATGTGCAGAGGGAGAATGTATTTATTCTAGAGGACTTCAAACTTGTAGAAAAAACACCTTACACATATGGTAGGGATAGCAATTCTATCTTATTTGAGTTAATGGGTGTGGAAGAACGAATCCCAGAAATAAAACAAGAGTTAGATGCTTGTTTTGATTTAATCGATCGTGACGAGATCGAAAAAGCAAAGGAAAAGCTGCAAGAACTATCAAACAAGCTTGGACAATACGATCCAGAAATTGTCAGAGCCAACACACTGATAGATTTTTTCCATAGAATCGAATGAAACGAATTGTCAAAGGTGCAGCACCATCAGATCTGCTCAAATATCGACTTACTAAGGGAGCAACGTATGCAGATTATCGCCCTAAAGAATCTCTTAAAAAGTCTTTGCTGATTGAGCAAGGATATATTTGCTGCTTCTGTATGCAGAGAATTTCAGAATCAAATATGGAAGTGGCGCACTGGGAACCGATAGATGTAAATCCGTCTCGTCAGTTAGACTACAAGAATCATCTTGCATCTTGTGGCGGCAACCGAGGACAACCATTACGGTCACAACACTGTAATCCAAGACAGGGAAACATTGTACTAACAATTAATCCAGCCGATCCTCATAGAAACTGCGAAGATTCCATCAAGTATAGAAATAATGGCGAGATCTACTCTGACAATGAAGATATTCACAACGATCTGAGCAATACGCTAAATCTTAATATGCAGCCATTAGTGAAAAATCGCCAAAATACACTAATCACAGTCGTCCAAGAGTTAAACAAGTTATTTCCAAACAAAACATGGTCGAGATCGGAAATCGAAAAAAGAATTAGCGAATGGAGTAGTAAGAATACAAATGGACATTATGGCGAATACTGCCAATTTGTAATTTACCACTTGCGTAAGCGACGATAATTCCTTTTCTACCTTGGAATGACATAACCCATTTGACGGAGGGCACTACGAAATTTGGTTTCGTTTTCGGTGAGAACGACCAAGTAGCGATCGCCTGCTAGCTGACAGAATTTTTTCGTACGGGAATCATTGGCAATCAGGACTGCCAAATTTGCTTGACTGCATTCGATCAGCTTGGCTGAGCCTAAATCTTTCAGACTATTTGTGCGTTCCTTCGCATCCTTGAAAAACTGTGTGGCTGTCTCAGGTAGGGCTGTACTGCTCTTGGCGGTTAAAAAATCTAGTAATTCGTCGATTTGATGACCATTCTCTTGGGCGGTAAATAGTTTTTGTCGATCGAGCTTCCAGACAACATCCGAGACTTTTTGCAAGTACAGATCGAGAATGAGCGTATCCACGGATGCCAAATCCTTACCATTTGCCACAATCTCTAAATTAGGCAGCACCTGTAAAATTGGACGAGAGGGAATCGTCGAGGGGACGTAATTCTTTTGCAGTCCCAAGCAATAAGCACCCAACGAATTTAGGCGGAAGTACATTAAGCCATCATAGCGACTGAGAAAGGTGAAATCCTCAGCACCACAGAGATCGCTATATCCTCGTTCCGCTTGACCTGGCTCGATATAGGCAACATCAATGATGCCGAGTGTTGCCGCATACTCAAACAACAAGCAACGGATATAGCGTTCTTGCAAGATTTTCCAATCGGCGGAATCATGCAAACTGCCATAACCAGATTCGCTGATGTAGAGATGCTCGAACGATCGAGCGATCTCAAATCTACGATTCGTGGCAAGCATATAGCGAGAGAAGTCCTCAAAAGCGATCCACGTTCCAACTGGACATTCTGCCATTACTGAAGCGATCGATGCCCGTCGCCCTGCCACAGCAGTCATGCTTCGCGCCCCCTTGCCAGTTTGCCCTTTGATATTATCAATCCGACGAAATTCATCGAGCAATGTGGTTTTAAGCCAGCGTTTCCAAATTGTTTGGATGGTGTTGGCTGGAGGGTCTTGTAATGCTTTCAGTCCTGCCTTTGAGAGCACTAACTTCTTATTCGACACTTCAACTAGATTTGCCGCCTGTAGGAGCATTGGCCAAGCAAACGCTTTGATTGCCCCGATTTCCTCGAAATAACTCTTGGCATCAACTCTCTGTTTGCGTTGCTCGTCATCATAAAAGTCGCTGTTTTGTAGTATTGCTGTGATCGTTTTGATCGATGCAACACCTGGTAAGAAGGTTTTGTCGCTAACGCTAATCTTTCCAATCTGAATCAATCGCAAAATTCCACTCAAATCATGAGGGGCAAATCGCTCCATCTCGCATATCGTTAACGGAGCTTCTTTGGTGGTTATTTTTGGACTACTTCTACCTTGTTCATAGTAACGAGATTCATGCCGTATCATCATCATCTTAGGTAGAGGATCTTCCGTCTGTTTCATGACTGAAGATTTTGGCTTAGGCGCAATCTTGAGCAGATCGCGCTTAAGCTCAGGAGGCATCTCATTCTCATAAAAGAATATACTCAACAAGGAAGGCTCGTGATTCCATCCATAGGTACCACTACGCGAACCCCAGTTGGGGGATTCCCCATATTTGGCAACAAAAGCCTCATGTTGATAAAAAGGACTTGAGGCATGGACGACTTCCGAGATCGCCGTCTGTTGCAGTTTGTCGAGTCGCGACCAAAGACTTGACAATTTTTTAGCCTGCATGGCATCACATATTAAGGCGATCAGATCGGCTTTGCGAGTTGGCTTGGTTTCCGAATTTAAAAGTGCAACGAGTTTTTTTATATAATCGACATTCTCACGCTCTAGGGCTTGAGCGAGACTGGTGAGAGGGACTTCTTGGTAACGTGGCATGGCAAAGCTACAAAGGTAATTTTCTGCTCAGCCTAGCATTTATTCGACGAAATTTGTGAGGAAAATAAGGAAGATTATGTCGCTCAGGCGGTCGATATTCACTTAAGAGTCGAGCTGGTTTTGTGACTCTTCGTAGACAGAAATCTTGAACTCTCGATTTTGGTAAGTTAACTAACGAAGATTGCACCTCGGTATTTGAGGATGAAGATTAGAACCAGAAGACGAAGCTAGTAGGAGCACCTCCCCGTTAGCATTTTTATCCAAGTTTGAGCTTCGACCAGTGAGAGTGGTGAGGTTTGGGCTGGATCATCGCTTTTTGATGATTGTCGATCGATCGGCGATCGATCGCACCTAAACTATTTCTTCATCGCTTACTATATGCTCATAGCGTAGACTTAAAAAACTTGAACATCGAGTTAAACGTACGTTTTATTGTACGTCAATGATTTTATATTTTAGGTTTTTGGGTAAACCTTGGCTGGAGGTCATCAAGCAAGGCATAGATCACAGGAATCACAATCAAGCTGAGCAGAGTCGCTGTCGTCAGTCCGCCGATAATCGAGATCGCCATCGGGGCGCGTAATTCTGAACCTGCACCAATACCTAGGGCAATCGGCAACATGCCAAGAATGGTCGAAGCTGTAGTCATCAAAATTGGGCGCAAGCGGATCGGGCAAGCCGTGAGAATCGCCTCAGTCCGAGATAATCCTGACTGCCGCAGTTGGTTGATGTAATCGACAATCAAGATCGCACTTTTGTTGATCAAGCCAAACAGAAACACCATCCCGATCACTGCAATCATGCCGAAGTCGCTCCTAGTGATTAAAAGTGCTAACAATGCTCCAACTACTGATAAGGGCAGTGCAAACACGATCACTAACGGGTCGATCAGGCTTCTGAATAGCACAATCAGGACAGCGAGAATGCACAATACTGATAGTCCCAGCGTTGCGCCAAAACTGCCCAAGATCTGACCGATGCGCTCCGAGTCTCCACCTAAATCGATCGAGATTCCAGTCGGTAAGATTGATTTGGCGATCGATACGACTTGATTAGTAGCATCCCCAAGCGCCGTGGATCGATCGAGATTGGCGTTGACATATGCCACCCGACGAGTGTTGAGGTGTTGGATTTCTAGGATCGAATCCTTGGTATTGAGCTCACCCGTTGCCGTGACATCGACTAAACCTGTTACAGCCTGAGCGCGAGTTTTGAGTGTTTTTGCTGTACTGCTCAACAAAGCCTGATCGTCACCCAATAACGCAATCTGCAAAGGCTTTTCGCCACCTGTATCGACAAACTGAATATCTTCAACACTAACGATCGTATTGGCGATCGAGGGCAATTCCTGACGAATTCGATCCTGCACTTCTGAAGTGTGAAGGCCTTGTCGATCGCGCTTGAGCTTGATATAGAGATTCCCTTTATTCTGCTCTCCTTGCCGCGATCCGATTGTGGTAAATACGGACTCAACCATAGTCGATCGACTTGCCACAGTTTCTAATTTCTCGGCAATTTGACGTGACTCAGTTAGAGATGTCGTCGCTGGAGCCGCATAGGTAATGTTAAATTCACCTCGATCGAGCTTTGGGATAAAGCCTTGTGGGATCAGAGGGATCAGCGCAAGACCTGCAACAAGACTGAGTACGGCTAAACCGACAACTAGCCATCGATGCCCTAGCGACCACTTGAGTAAATTGTAATACCGAGTATTCTGAGGATGATCGGTCGATTCTGTACGATTGGGATGAGGTTTTAGCCAACCTGCGGCTAACAATGGCGATAGAGTTCTCGCCACCAGCAGAGAGATGACCACAGCCGCCGAAACAGTCAAACCGAATGGTCTAAAAAACTGCCCAATCCCACCACCCATAAACGCCACAGGCAGAAATACCGCCACAATCGTAAACGTCGCCGCCGTTACATTCAGCCCAATTTCGCTCGTTGCATTGACCGCCGCCTGATAAGGAGATTCACCTCGATCGATGTGACGACTGATATTCTCGACATCGACGATCGCATCATCAACAATAATCCCAACTACCAATGCCAAGGCCAGCAGGGTGATCGTTTCTAGGTTCAGCCCAAACAGAGCCATCACAATAAATGTGCCTGACAGTGAGATCGGAATCGCGATCGCTGTAATCAGGGTGGCTCGCCAATCCCAGAGAAATGGATAGATAATCAGAATTGAAAGCGCGATCGCCAATAATAGCGAATCGATCGTGGCGTGAGAGGCTTCTTTGATGTAATCTGCCTGAGTTGCTGCCAGACTAATTTGGAGATTGGGGAACTTGGCCCGTAGCAATGCCACTTCTTGCTCGACCTCACTGACGACATCCAAGGTATTCGCATCACCACGTTTGATCACTTGGAATGACAGAGCTTCTTGAGCGTTAAACCGCACGGCTGAACCACCCTGAGGCAGAGATAAGCTCGATCGAATTTGAGTGGTTATTTGAGCAGGATTAAGCTTTCCTGATTGGGATAACCGAGCAAGATTTGGGGGGATTTGCTTTGGCGGTTCGCTAACTCCTAATAAATTCACCTTAAGTACCCCAGGCAATCGATCGATCGCAGGTAAAATCTGGGTTTTGGCAATTTGTGCTAGTTTCGTCAAATCTTGTGATTTACTCTGAATGGCATAGCTCACCGCCGCAGATTCGTTGAGATTGAGTGGAATCACCTTATAAGTGGAATCTTTGGGCAGAGTGAGATTTTTAAGCACAGCCTCAACATTGCGTCTAGAGGTGTCTAGATCTGTGCCCACCATAAACGCCATACTGATCACACTCTGACCTGGATAAGTCGTTGAGCGCAGTTTGTCTAAACCTTCTAAATCTTTCAGTTCCTGTTCGATCGGTTGGGTAAGTTTTTTCTCGGTGTCCAGTGCGTTAGTCAGATCGGCTGAGAATGGAGTCGAAGCATTGACAACAACAACGGGAAAGGCAATATCAGGAAACAGGGCATATTTGAGCGAACTGAACGCAAAAATCCCCGCTACTGAAACAGCTAGCCAAAAGCCCACAGTCAGCCAAGAATATTTGATTGCTAACCTTGAAACATTGAATCGATCGCGCAATGACATAGTAGAAACAGGCTCAACTCGTAATAATTCTGACCCAATTGCAAGTGTAAACTACAGTGTCAACTACGGTGCAACTATACTTTTTGCGCGACGATTACCATACTGCCCCAAAGATATGGAATCCGCCCAACGCCAGAAAAGCCAACAACTCTGAAACCATTCTCAGACAATAACTTTGAAAGAGTAGCTCGACTCCAAAACTTGATGTGACCCCCTGACCAAAGTGTTGTGTGGTGATTATCCCACTTTCCCAAAATGGCGATTGCCAGATTCTTTAGGTAGCCATGATACGGAGTCGTGACAATGAGATAGCCATCGTTTCGGATCATCGTAGAAGCATAAATTGGCAGCAGATGCGGTAAAAAGAGATGCTCGATCACTTCGGTAGAAACTACAGCATCGAATGGAGCTTCTTGAGCAAGCAGAGATACTGGATCATCTTGGACACCATAGTTATAAAAAGGAATATTGGGATATGATTTTTGCGCGATCTCAACCCCCTGTTTGTCATACTCCACGCCCACGACATCATATCCTTTCTGGCAAAGCTCTGAACATAACTTGCCATTACCAGCTCCCAGATCGAGAATACGCTTGACTCCTAACTCCTGAAGCAGTGAAAGGATACGTGGAGTAATGTAGCCACAGGAGTGTGGTCCATCTGGGGAAGACCAACCATAATGTTCGACAACGTTCTCAGTCATGTGAAAGGCTTACATTGAGAGGTATAACGGTTTAGTTTAGCTGCATTCGGTAATTCTTTGGAAAAAGTCATCGGGTTGCTCCTGCCACATTAAATGATAAGGTAGTGCCCGAAGGCAATTTATGGCAGAAGTGGTGAGAGAAGGATTAGGAATAGGTGGACAAACGCTAGCTGAACGAGAATTGGGTTGGAACCGTCGCACAATTCGTAAAGGCATGACGAAATTGATTAGTGGACAAGCAATTGAGGATGGATATCAACGGAGTGGTCGCAAACGAGTAGAAGCGAAACTGTCTCACTTGATTGAAGATATTCGAGCGTTGGTAGACCCAGAGTTTCGGACAATTGACTGAGATTTTACGCAGGTAAGATCGGTCAGAACCGTGTTTAGTTGCTTTCGATACAGTTAGCTATTTGCTGAGCAGCTATAAGTATTAATTAATACAATTCGCACAATACGCAAACTTATTCTCAAAATCTACTCTGGTATATTTTCTCTCAAGCCGCAGGAGCCGATCTAAATGCTTGGTATTCGTCCAGAATCTCAGAATATGCAAGAATCTGCTGTCAAACTAAATAATTCTACTCAATCACCTCTCACCACAGTTGCCAAACTGGAAGTGAAAAACCTGTTTAAATCATATGTTGGACAGGGTAAGCAAAAGCTGACAGTTCTCCAAGATATCAACTTCCAAATTTTCCCCAGAGAGTTAATTTGTCTTGTCGGTACATCTGGCTGCGGGAAGTCAACACTACTGAATATTATTGCTGGACTGTTGCCCCCTAGTTCTGGGCAGGTTCTGGTGGATAGTCAATCGGTTACTGGACGACCTGGTTCCGATCGAGGCATGATTTTCCAAGGGTATACGCTGTATCCGTGGCTGACCGTAGCGCAGAATGTCGCGTTTGGATTGCAATTCCAAAAGATGCCTAAAGCTGAAACACGCGATCGAGTCAGTTATTTCTTAAATATGGTGGGATTGTTAAAGTTTGCAAATAGCTATCCCAAGCAGCTATCTGGTGGGATGAAGCAACGGGTGGCGATCGCCCGGGCCCTTGCCAATGAGCCAGCCGTGTTGTTAATGGATGAACCATTTGGGGCATTGGATGCTCAAACCAAAGAGCAGATGCAGCAATTCTTGCTAGAACTTTGGGAACAAAATCATGTAACTGTTCTGATGATTACTCATGATGTCGAAGAGGCGATTTATCTATCTCAACGAATTTATGTGATGAGTTCTCATCCAGGACAGATCGAGGCAGAAGTAGACATTTCTTTACCAGAGCATCGCGAACTCGATATTAAACTCTCACCAGAGTTTGTCGAGATTAAGCGGCAGGTGATTCATATGTTGCGTTGTAATGGCAGTTCAGATGGCAGTTCAGATGACATTTCAAGCGGTGATTCTGTTCATTAGCCTCATGTCAAATTAGCTGTCAAGTTAGTTATCAAATTTAGTTGTAGATGTGTTTATGATCAAATTATCTGGTTGGATTCGCTGGGTTTTCTTAGGATTTATCTCACTTGCTTTAACCGTTGCCTGTACGCAGCAACCGACTACCACTGCTCCTGATGCCAGCATGTCGCCATCAGCGCCAGCCCAATCTCAGCCTTTAGTGTCGGCAACCAATAACTGGGTTGGGTACTCAAGTCACCATGTCGCTGTTGGCAAGGATTTTTTCACCCAAGAAGGTTTAAAGATTGAAGACCTATTCTTTCAAAGTAACAGCGAGGAAATCACAGCATTTCTCGCTGGTAAAATGGATCTCGCGTGGCTGACCTCGGGCGATGCGATCCAGATGATCGATAAAGATCCTTCGATCAAAATTATTTATCTAGTGGATTACTCCAATGGTTCTGATGGCATCATCGGACGCAATATCAATTCACCGCAGGATGCCAAAGGTAAAACGATCGCCCGCGAAAATGTCCTGTTCACGCGCGTTCTCTTGCAAGCTTATTTGAAGAAAGGAGGTCTAACTGAGAGCGATGCTAAGGTTAGAGATATGGCATCGGCTGAGGCTGCAACTGCATTTGCTACTAAGCAAGTCGATCTTGCCGTTACCTACGAACCTTTTATGGCAAAAGCCGCTGCCCAAGGCGGCGGGGAAGTGATCTTTTCGACCAAAGATACCAACTTAATTGCCGATGTCGTCGTCGTGCGTGACAAACTGATTCAATCGCGCAAACAAGATCTGCTGGCTTATTTTAAGGCTGTGGATAAGGCGGCAAAACTTTTGAAGGCTAACGATCCAGAAGCACTTAAGATCGCTGGGGTAAAGTTAGGTGTGACAGCCGATGAAATTAAGTCCCAGCTCGAAGGTGTCAAAATTTTCGATATCGAAGGGAATAAAACGATCGGATTCAATAAGGATGACCCTAACAGTTTGATCGGAAACCTCGATCTGACAGCAAAGGCGGCTTTGGAGTTTAAAATTATCGCCAAACCGATCCCACTGGAATCAATGTACGATGATTCGATCGTGAAATCCTCGTAAGTTGGTCAGTATGGCGACTAAAGCAGTCTGTGAAAGTTGGTTTTCTACTCAGCGAATTCGGGACGATCTGTATCTGATTACAGAACCGCACTATCACTGGTATAACCGCGCTAACCTCTGGTTGATTAAGGGACGCACCCAAGACGTGCTAATTGATACTGGTCTGGGGGTTTCTAGCCTCCGCCAGTATATTGCCTCGCTGATTGATAAACCGTTGCTGGCAATCGCATCGCATATCCACTTCGATCATGCGGGTGGGATGTATGAATTCGATCGACGCGCTATTCATGCTGCTGAAGCTGAAGCCCTACAACGGGGGGATAACTACGAGGCTCTGTGCACGCCAGAGCAAGGTTGGGTTCATCCCGAGCATTTTGAGCTGCTGCCTCACGCAGGATTTACGATCGAACAGTACAATCTACGGGCGACTGAACCGACACAAGTTTTGCAAGAAGGAGATGTGTTGGACTTAGGCGATCGAGGCTTAGAAGTTCTGCACCTACCTGGACACTCGGCTGGATGTATTGGGCTGTATGATGATCGATCGAACGCTCTATTTTCTGGCGATGCGATCTACGATGGCGAACTCCTAGATCGACTCCATTGCAGCCATATCCCGACTTACATTTCCACCTATGAGCGTCTACAAAAGTTGCCAATTGACATGGTTTATCCTGGTCACTACAGGATGTTTGGTCAGGAACGATATCACCAAATTATCCAAGAATATCTCGATCTAAGACGACAATCGGGATGTCCTGCTGATGCCCATAATTACGATCGAAAAACTAATTAGGAAGAACTAATGTCCGAGATTTTAACACCTGAACTTCAAGCCCTGAAAACCTCTCTAGAATCGCAGGGTGTAAAGTATGCCCTTGCCAGCTTTGTCGATATTCATGGCATGTGTAAGGCCAAGTCAGTACCACTCTCCCATTTCGGTCAAATGATGGCTGGGTCAGAACTGTTTACGGGCGCGGCGCTAGATGGCGTACCTCAAGATGTTAGCGACGAGGAAGTTGCCACCTATCCCGATCCGAATTCTGCTACAGTCTTACCTTGGAATTCAGAAATTGCTTGGTTTGCCAGCGATCTGTATCTAGAGGGTAAGCCATTTGAAGCATGTAGTCGAGGCATTCTTAAGCGGGTGTTGGCAGAAGCCGCGCAGATGGGTTTTACCTTCAACCTTGGGATTGAAACCGAATTTTTTCTGCTCAAAGAAACTGAAGATGGGAAAGCCGTTCCAGTCAGCGATCGAGACACCTTAGCCAAACCCTGCTATGACCTTCAGGGATTACTAGATAACTTCTCTTGGGTGACCGAAATTGTCGAAGCGATGAATCAGATGGGATGGGATGTCTATTCCTTCGATCATGAAGATGGGAATGGTCAATTCGAGACTGATTTCGCCTACTGTGATGCCCTGAAAATGGCTGACCGCTTTACCTTCTTTCGCCTCATGGTCAAAGAGATCGCCCGCAAGCATGGCTTTTTTGCTACGTTTATGCCCAAGCCTTTTGTCGATCGAACTGGGAGCGGCGCTCACTTTAATATGTCTCTAGCTGACATCAAAACTGGGGAAAACCTGTTTTACGATCCAGACGATCGGCGTGGTTGTAAGCTCTCCACCTTGGGATATCAGTTCATTGCGGGAGTGCTGAGACATGCATCGGCAATCTGCGCCGTGATCGCTCCCACGGTCAACAGTTACAAGCGGCTAGTCGCTAGAGGCAGTATGTCTGGCTTTACGTGGGCCCCAGTTTACGTTTGTTATGGCAACAATAACCGCACCAACATGCTGCGAATTCCCCTAGCAGGTGGAAGAGTAGAATGTCGTGCTGCCGATATCGCCTCCAATCCCTATCTGGGGGCAGCAATGCTTCTGGCGGCTGGTCTAGAGGGCATCCGCGAAGGTCTCGATCCTGGCGAACCGCATACGGAAAATATGTACAAGCGATCGCTAGAGGAATTAGCTGATATGGGAATTAAGTTCTTGCCGCGCACACTCGGCGAAGCTGTGACTGCATTTGCCAGCGATCCTCTCAGTGAGAAGGTAATGGGTTCATTGATGTACAACGGTTATATCAATTATAAATCTCAGGAATGGGAGGAATATCACACTCACGTCTCCGATTGGGAGATTCAGCGATATCTCAAATTTTTCTAGTCCCAGCTTGATTTACAAACCTTTATCTTATAGGAGCTAATCGCATGGTCGAATCCAGTCTTAACCCCATAGTGAAACCCCGCGAATATCGATATCTATCACCTTCGACATTCTGGAGTATCCGCCAAGGTTTCCCCAAGTGGTTATCGTTGCTGCTGATTAGCCTATCGCTTTTAGTTCCTTTAACTATATGGTCGATCGTCAGCTCACTCCAGATCCTACCACCAATTTTTCTGCCTACACCTTTGGCGGTGGTTGAGGCAGGGTACAAAATGTTCACGGAAGCCAACTTATTAGCAGATGTGATCTCCAGTAGCGGTCGCGTTTTAGCAGGTTTTGTCGTAGCGGCGTTGATTGGTGTGCCGATTGGACTGGCGATGGGGACTTTTTACAGCATGGATAGCTTGTTTGCCCCGATCGTTGGCACGGTAAGATATATGCCAGTTACAGGATTTGTACCTTTGATTATTATTTGGGTGGGATTAGGAGAATCTTCTAAGATTCTAATCATTATGTTGGGCGTGGTGCTTTATAACGCGATTATGGTGGCTGATGCGGTCAAGTTTATCCCGAATGAGATGATCAATGTCGCTTATACAATGGGTGCAACTCGGTGGGATGTGGTGACGAAGGTGATTCTTCCCGCTACTTTCCCAAGTGTGCTCGATACCCTGCGCGTCAATATCTCTGGTGCTTGGAACTTTTTAGTGATTGCCGAATTACTTGCTGCCCAAAATGGTTTGGGATTTAAAATTATTCAGGCTCAACGCTTCCTTCAAACTGAAAAGGTATTATTCATTATTGTCTTGATTGGAGCGATTGGACTGACCATAGACTACGGTTTGAAGTGGATATCTCACATCCTTACACCCTGGGCAGATCAGGTGCGTCACTAAAACACCGAGACAATAGAACGCCTAGCAACAAGATATTAACGATCGAAAACAAACTAAAAAAGCCTAACCATAATCTGGAAAGGCTTCTAAAAAATAGATTTCAGACTCTTTAAAATTTATTTCATTTGATTGCGAAGTTCTTCCAGTTCAGCATCGATCATGTTTCCAACTGAAGGCTTGCTAGAGTCAGAAGGACTGAGAGCAGGCTGGGGAGAAGAAGAAGTAATCATCTTGGCTTTGAGTGCAGCTAGCTCATCATCGACACCGCTGCCAGATTCTAGCTGAGCAAACTGATTCTCTAGATTGTCCATACCCAACTCAGCACTGGCTCCAGCTTTAGCTTCAGCCATTAATACCCGCTCTTCCATCCGATCGAACACCGCAGAAGCCGAATTGGTATTCACCTTACCCAACATATTGTTGAGATTTTCTTGGGCTTTTGCCGACTGAATCCGAGCCTTCAGCATCTCTTTCTTGGTTTTAGCCTCAGAGATCTTGCCTTCGATCGTCACCAAGTTACGCTTGAGGCTATCTACCTGACCACCTTGCTGATCGACACCAGCTTTCAGGGATGCGGCGGTTTCAGCATGAGTCTTTTTGCGGCTGAGGGCTTCACGCGCCAAATTTTCGTCACCCTTTTGCAGAGCTAGCATGGCGCGACGTTCCCATTCCGATGCTTGGGTTTGGGCTTGGTTATATTGTTGCTCTTGTCTTTTCAGGGCTGCCATAGACTGAGCTACTGCCTGGCGCAACTGCACCAAGTCTTCTTGCATGTCTATGATCGTTTGCTCCAGAATTTTTTCTGGATCTTCTGCCGCTGTGACTAGGGCGTTCAAGTTAGATTTGGCAACCATGCCGATGCGATCTAGTAATCCCATAACCTTAGTTGTTCCTTCAATTCAATAAGAGCAAAATCATTTGTGCAGCCGTATACAAATTGTATCAGCGATTTAAATGTCTTCATCGTATCACGCCATTTCAGTGTCAGTGGGTTTGCGAGAAGATTAAATTATTTCATTTGATTGCGAAGTTTTGCTGACTCAGCATCGATCTTAGCTTTAATTTTGGGCTGTAATAGTTGAGCCTGCTCGATCCAGATCGACATCTCCTCAAGACTGGGACACAAATCAGCTCGGCGTAAATTTTGCACCTGAAACTTCATGATCTGCTTGTGGAGTTGACCAAGTGGAGTCTGGGCGAGCTGCTCGATCGAACAAATTCCGCTATGCACAATCAAGCCACAGTGCTGACAACCCACCGCAGGAATCCGTGCTAAATCTGCGAAAACTAACCATTTATTCAAAAGTTGAAACTTTATGCCTAAATCGATCGCTAGGGCTTCTTTTTGCGGGCGACTGCTACCTGCCTTTTGCAATAAGGCTAGAGTTGTCGTAATGCTGTGATCTTTGAGGTTTTGACAGTCCTTGGCACTCAATCCTGGCAACTGATCGATTGCAGAGTATAAGAACGAAATAGTAGAAGTGGGTGAAGGTTTCATTTTTTTTGTTTGATTACGCAACTCAGGATTTAAGTGCAAAACCTTGCCAAGGTCGATCGCTCTCACCTTTAAGGATAAGGTCGTTGATGATTTCGGCGGTGATCGGAGCCATGAGGACACCATTGCGGTAGTGTCCTGTAGCGATCGAAACATTTGGATGCGAGGGTAAGAAGCCTAAAATGGGCGATCTCTGACTTACAGGACGAGGACGATAACCTGCCCAAGTTTCAATGATTTTAGCCTTGGCAAAGGCAGGACAAAATTCGATCGCTTTGTCTAGCAATAAAGAAATATTACTGGTTCTGGGTAAGGTGTCAGGCTCAAATTCTACGGTTGCGCCGATCCAGTATCGATCGAACCCCAAAGGCACAATATTGATATCTTCACCATTCGCAGCTTCGGCGTGAATCACAGCATTGAGTGATACGTCTGGGAGTTCAACCAAAATCGCCTGACCGCCAACGGGTGCAAGAAGGTTTGAGGGTCGATCCAGATCCAGATCGAGATCGAGAGATTGCCGTAACCGATCTGAACCTAGTCCTGCCGTAATCACGATCTTGTCTGCGTCAGGAATATCCGCTAATCGATCGACTTTGCGATCGTAAATAAACTTAGCTCCATTTAAAGTTGCCGCTTTGACTAGGGCCTGAACCAACATACTGGGATGCAAGGCTCGATCTGATGGACTGTATAGAGCTGATTGAGCTGAGAGAAAAGGATACTTCGATCGAACATGATCTCGATCGAAAAACTGTAAGTCAAATCCCTGTTGCTGCCGCTTCCCAATCAAGGATTGCCATTTCGACTCAGATCCGATTTTTTGACTGAGGCAGAGAATGCCCGCACAGTTGGGAATGCTCAGCCCAGTTTGGCGCTCTAACTGCGGAATCAACTGTTCATAAAGCCGCAAACTCGCTAGTCGTAAAGTCACCAGATCGCCTGTAGCTTTTTGGCTGCAAGCCGCCATCAGTACACCCAATGATGCACCTGTCGCACCTTGACCCGCTTGAGAATTTGCTTCCAAGACGGTGACTTGAAGTGATGCCGACTGACTAAGTTTGTAGGCGATCGATGCCCCGATCGCGCCACAACCAATAATCACAACTTGTTCTGGTTTTGCCACAACCTACTCTGGAGACGGCTCTGAAGCTGAAGTTCGGCGGCGGCGACGTGAAGCCGCAGGTGACTCAACCACTTCTTCTTTCACTTCTTCTTTCACTTCTTGCATCGGTTCGATCGGAGGATTAGTCACAGAAATAATCTGTGATGTCCGATCGATTAAATTACTAGCTAAACCCCTTGCAGATTCTACACTTACTGGTTGTCTTAGTGTCTCGATCGGTTCGCTAAATGGCAGATCTGAAGCTCCATTCGCATAACCATTAAGCTCGTCAGATAGTTGTTCGTCTGACTCAACCACAGTTGAGATCGGCGCGAGTAAACTCGGTGGCAAGCTGGGAGCTTGTCCTGGCAGAGCTACAGATACGATCACATTCCGTAGATCTTTAATTTCGCGATTGACAAAAACCAATGGCGAAATCCCCATGTGAGCGTAGACTTCTTGCTCTTCTGCGGTCATTTCTACGGTGATCACTTCTGGAGCTTCGATCTTAGGACGCGGCACATCTCTTTTGGCACGACGTTCTGAAGTCTCTACTACTTTGACGATCGATTCAGTTGGTTCTGGTTCTACGGCTGGTTTTTCGATTGGTGCAATCGTTAACCGAGTCGGTAATTCACGCGATTCTTTGACTTCAGCGCGACTCTCAGCCTTCCCAGAATCTGAGCGCGAGTCAGATCGCAGTTCAATCCTCGATCGAGCTTCTGGACTTGGAGTAACGCTTTTGTCAGTACGATCGGGCTTTTCAGACCTTTCCGTTCGATCGGTGCGCTCAGTCCGATCGGTTCGATCGGATCTTTCACTATCACGGCTACTACTTTCTTGATCGCGGGAAGAACGTCCAGGCGGGACATTCCGCTTCCTTCTTCTCGAACCATTACTGCGCTCGTGATAGTTAGGATGGTAAGCCAAGTTTGCTTCGAGTCCACCGCTCAGAGAGCCATCAGCTTCATCATCACCAAAATCTGACTTGGGCGCAAACCGTGATTCCCAGTGACTTGTGTTCGATTCTGCGACTTGAGGCGCGAGTTCGCCTGGAAGTTGCACCAAAATACCCAGACCATTACAAGCGGCACAAGGGCGACCAAACAACTCATAAATACTCTGACCCTGACGTTTGCGCGTCATTTCTACCAGACCTAACTCGGTAAGCTGAGCGATTTGGGGACGAGACTTGTCAGAGCGCAAAGCTTTTTCAAAATGCTCTAGTAAGTGCAACTGGTCGCGACGGGTATCCATATCGATGAAGTCCACCACGATCACACCAGCGATATTTCGCAAGCGGATTTGACGTGCGACTTCCACCGCAGCTTCGCAGTTAGTCCACAGCACGGTTTCGCGGGAAGTGCGGGCTTTGATATTAGAGCCAGAGTTGACATCAACCACGGTCAGGGCTTCAGTCGGTTCGATCACGATGTAGCCACCCGAAGGTAAATCTACACGCGGTCTGAGGGCTTCACGAATTGCCGCATTTACCCGAAAATATTCCAGAATCGGTGTACGTTCACGGTGATGATCGATCGATAGGTTCGGTGGAATTTTGCCTTCACCCCAATTAAGTAGGTGTTGTTTCACCCGTCGCAGCCCATCACTGGTGTCGGTGACAATACGATTAACGTCATCAGCGTAGAGATCGCGCAATACTCGTTGCACAAAGTCATTTTCTCGATCGAGCAGACTGGGATTCCTAATGCTGCTGGACTCTTGCTGAATTGCTTCCCATTGGCGTTGCAAGCCATCAAGATCTTCGATGATCGAATCTTCCGATACACCTTCGGCTTCTGTCCTTACCAGTAATCCCATACCTGAAGGTTTGATCAAAACTGCTAAAGCGCGGAGGCGGCTACGTTCATTTTCAGTTTTGATTCGCCGAGATAGGTTAACGCCACGCCCAAAAGGCATTAACACGACATAACGACCAGGCAAGGAAATATTGCCAGTTAGTCGGGGGCCTTTATTCCCCGTTGGTTCTTTCATCACCTGCACCAGCACTCTCTGCTGCGGTGAGAGTAAATCACTGATCGAGCCACCAGAGCGGCGTAATTTCAGGGGGCCTAAGTCTGTAACGTGGATAAAACCGTTACGTTCGTTGTCTCCGATATTTACAAAAGCGGCATCAATACTGGTAAGGATGTTTTCGACCACACCCATGTACACATCCCCCACCTGATGGGTTCCAGTCGCTACGATAATTTCTTCAATTTGGTCTTCGCTGAATACGGCAGCAGTGCGATACTGCTCAGCAATAATGATTTGCTTGGGCATTCAATTTCCTCAAAAAATTTGCGGTCTATGCATATGTAATCTAATAATTCCAAGAATTCATCCAAGAATTCGTCCAAGAATTTGCCTAAAAATCAGTCTAAGGATTCGTTTTTGTCAGGGTTTGACATTATTTTGGAGATCGTTAACAGGTATGCCAGAGAGCTTTCTAATCGGGAAAACTTTGGGTTCTACGGGTAACAATAACTAGATCGAATTCACAAAAACGGATCGGACTTACAAGAAATTTTGTTCGGTATTTAGTTTGATTTTAAGTGTCTAAAATAGCTAAAATCTAGCCAATTCACTCAATAACCAAGCCAAACTAACCAAACTAGGGCCAGTTAAAATTTAAATGCCGTAAACTGTACATGAGATCGAGGCTGTGATAAAGATCTGCGATAAAGCTTGGATTTCCAGCTTGGATCTCCAGCTTGGATGCAAGTACCTACAAAATTTAAACCGCGCAATTAAGCCCAATTGGTAAGCTTAATTAACAAGCCCAAAATTTAGAGTTTAAGTCTAAACTTAGTTTCAAAGATTGAACTCGAATCAGACTTGAACTAAAACGAGTGTAATTCTTAGATTGAACTAGCAGGCTAATTTCAACTGACATTTTAACTGACACATAGTTAAGCAACATCTTGAGCTTTTGCTTAGCTACATCTGCCCTGTATAGTATCATAACGCAGCTTAAAAGATTAAATTAGTAGTACGTCATAGTTGAGGGCAATAATCTGGTTACTCGAGTTGTTTTAGTTCGTCATGGCGAAACTAATTTTAATGCTTCAGGCATAATTCAAGGCAGGGGCAATAGCGATCGACCTGACCTCCAGTCCACCTTGACCGAGCAGGGTAGTCAGCAAGCACAATTAACTGGTGCGGCTTTGTCTGGCTTGTCGATCGATGCGGCTTATAGTAGTCCGTTGGTGCGAGCAAAGCACACCGCCAAGGCCATCTTAACGGCAAATTTAGCGACAACCCCTAGCGTCCCTGACTTGCAGACGCATAAGGGTCTGTATGAAATTGACCTCTCAGAGTGGGAGGGCATGAAGATCGAGCAGGTAGGAGTTGATTTTCCTGAAGAACGCAAAGCTTGGAAAGAGACCCCCGATCGTTTTTTGCTGGGCGATCGATATCCTGTTTTAGATTTATTTGCTCAAGCAAAAGCATTTTGGCAAGAAATCTTACAACGCCATCAAGATCAAACCATTCTGGTAGTTGGGCATAGCGGCATCAATCGCTGCTTGGTTTGCACGGCTCTGGGCATCGCTCCAGCTTATTATCACCGTCTCCAACAGTCTAACTGTGGCATCAGCGTACTCAATTTTGCTGGAACTAGTTTTGGTGACAGCAGCGTCCAATTAGAATCGCTCAACCTCACCAGCCATCTCGAACCTCTGACTGGCAGCCCACTTCCCCCAGTTCGTCAAAATCATCTGGGGCCGCGACTGCTTTTAGTCCGTCATGGTGAAACCGAGTGGAATCGCCAGAAACGCTTTCAAGGTCAAATTGACGTACCGCTAAATCCTACGGGTGAAGTTCAAGCCGCAACGGCAGCCGAGTTTCTTCGTCATATCCCGATCCAGCTAGCTATTAGTAGCCCGATGTTACGTCCGAAGCAAACGGCGATCGCCATTCTTGCCGCCCATGACAACACACCTTTAGAGTTGCTTGACGATCTCAAAGAAATCTCGCATGGTTTGTGGGAAGGCAAACTGGAATCAGAGATTGAAGCTGAGTTTCCTGGCGAACTGCAAAAGTGGCAAAAAACACCTGAAGTCGTGCAAATGCCAGAGGGTGAAAACCTCGATCGAGTTTGGCAAAGAGTCGCTGTGGCTTGGCAAGAAATTATTCGCCGTACACCGCCTGACCAGACAATTTTGGTCGTCGCTCATGATGCCGTGAATAAGGCTTTGCTCTGTCAGTTATTCGATCTCAGTCCTGCTAGTTTCTGGGCATTTAAACAAGGTAATGGCGGGGTTTGCGTGATCGATTACCAACGCGGTTTCGATCGACCACCACTTTTGCAAGCGATCAATATCACCACGCATCTATCAGGCGGCAGTATTCTTGACACAACGGCGGCTGGAGCATTGTAATCAAAGCCAACTGAATCTGGGCTTGAGATAAGATTGAAGCATAACCTTAGCGTAATGCCCTAGATGACTCGGATCTGTATTCTCGGTGGTGGATTTGGTGGTCTCTACACCGCCCTAGAATTGGCTCGACTGCCTTGGACAGAGCAGCCTGAAATTGTGTTGATCGATCGAAGCGATCGATTCTTATTTACGCCGTTACTTTACGAGTTAGTCACAGGCGAACTCCAGACTTGGGAAATTGCGCCGCCATTTCTAGAGTTGTTGGCTGGAACAAATATTCAATTTCTGCAAGGCAATGTCACGGGTGTAGATATCGCGACTCGTTGTATTCACCTCACCGTCTCAGATTCCCCTGCTAGCCTTAATTTCGATCGATTGGTCTTGTCGATCGGTGGTGAAACCTCGATGAATCTTGTGCCTGGTGCGGCGGAATACGCGATTCCATTTCGGACTCTGGCTGATGTGGCGCGGCTAGAATCGAGATTGCAGCAATTAGAAAAATCCGATCGCGAAAAAATTCGGGTAGCAATTGCAGGTGCAGGTGCGAGTGGCGTGGAACTAGCCTGTAAAATTGCCGATCGACTCAAATCTAGGGGTAGAGTCAGGTTGATCGAACGCGACTCCGTAATTTTAGCCAATTCTCCCCCTGCGAATCGGGTGGCGGCGGAACGAGCTTTAATCACCAGAGGTATATGGACAGATCTCTCTACTAGTGTTTCGCAAGTGATGGAGTCGGAAATCACGCTGGACTATAGCAGTGGTAGCGATACATTACCTGTGGACATGATGATGTGGATGGTGGGGAATAGTATCTCCAAACTAGCTCACAGCCTCGAATTACCCCATAATCAGCGCAACGGTCGGGTGATTGTCGAATCAACTTTGCAGGTGAAAGGCTATCCTGAGATTTATGCAATCGGAGACATTGCCGAATGCTATGACGCTGATGGTGTGCTAGTTCCTGCCACGGCGCAAGTTGCTTACCAGCAATCTCAATATTGCGCCCGCAATATCTGGATCAGTCTCACCCAATCTTATCCTCTAGTGCCCTTTCGATATCTGGCTTTGGGAGAGTTTATGAGCTTAGGCACAGATAATGCGTCATTGGCTTTTCTCAACAAGTTTGGCTTAGAAGGACTGCCTGCGATCTTTTTTCGCCGCTTTGCCTACCTTTTACGGATGCCTACGTTCCAACATCAACTTAAGGTCGGTTTTAACTGGCTCAGCCGCCCAGTCTTAGAGTTAGTTAAAAAGCAATAAAAGTAAATGGCAAGAAGGAAATAGCTCGATCGACTCAAATTGCCCTTTGGTATAATTCATGAAAATCTAGTCTTAAAATCATGGTTGCATCAATCTTCATCGATCGTTTAGAAGTTCAGGCTGGGCAAAGAGTCCACTTGCACGATCTTGATTGGCAAGAGTTTGAACAAATTTTAAGTGAATTGGGGGAAAAACGAGCCACCCGCATTGCTTATTATGAAGGAGATTTAGAGATTCGGATGCCGTTACCAGAACACGAACGAGCCAAAGTCTTAATTAGTAACTTATTGGTAATTTTGCTCGAAGAACTTGACCTAGATTGGGAATCGTTGGGTTCGTCTACATTTAAAAAGCAAAGTATGAAAGCTGGAATCGAGCCTGATGATTGCTTTTATCTCAAAAACTGTCGGGCCATGGTTGGGATTAAACGACTGGATATGTCCGTCGATCCACCACCAGATTTGTCGATCGAAGTTGATTTAACCTCTCGCACCCAAATCAGTGCCTATCAAGCTTTAGGAGTTCCTGAAGTCTGGCAATATCGCAAAGGTAAGTTAGTAATTTTCATACTTACGGCGGGGGGATATGTGGAATCTGCCACCAGTCTTGCTTTTCCTCAAATTCCAGTGATTGATGGTATATCTATGTTTTTAGGTCGGGATCTATTGATGAGCGATGCCAGAAAAGAATTTCGGCAGTGGGTTAAGCAATACCTGAATAGTTGAAATATTGAGTTACAAAGCTCCTTGGAGGACGCTCTCTACGAGTTCGTCGAAGCGTTGTTGACCTCTTTGCTGGCTAACTTGGTTCCAACGATAGAGAATTTCCCATTTGCCCACATAGGCAACTACAGCCTCAAAACTAAATGGGTCAGTAATGCCAAGTTTGTCGGGGATTTGCCAACGGATTTGGTCGATATATCTTTCTAGATCCAAGATTTTTTGATTTTCCAACAGTTCACGGGCAGTCGGGAGCCAAGAAAATCTACCAGCTAAAGTAAAATCTGGATGCGCCCAATTGCGGCGAATATGAGCAGCTAGAGGAATCGGTGGTAATACATATTGCATTCCCTGATGGCGTTGATGCAGTGCCTCCATAATTACCCAGATTTCGGTTGTTGCCATGAACAACTTCAAAACCCCAGGCGTAGTTAGCTTGCTAATTGTCTGCATCAACATGTCACATACTTGCCGATCGGTAATGTCAGTGATTGCATACAATCCTTGCTGGAAATCAATAATCGCTTTGATCTGCTCAAGATCTCTAGGTGAAAGGGATTTTAGTCTAGATTTGAGGCTGTCGCGGCTGATTGGCATTCGCACCAGTCGAAAATCTATGCCCTCACCAATGCTGAGATGGGGAAGGCTAGAGGTTAGTCCGTAATAGCGATCGCTCATTTACTTATTCACCAATACTTACTGGACATATCCTTCTAGTAGAGCGCGAAATCGAGGTAATAAGTATTGCATCAGCAGATCGCCTACAGCTTTGTCACTCAGATCTACTAAGATTTCTTGTCCATCCAAGCGAACCTTGATCCCCTCTTTGTCGGGACTTTGAGCAAATTCTACGCCTTGACCGAGTCGATCGCGGTAAACAGCCATGACAAACTGGGTAAGAGCCTTACCTTCAGAGGTTTCTGATGATGACTTAATCTCTTCTAAGCTGACTAGCTGTGATGGCAGCAACACAGTGATATTCTGATCGGCTTCCAGTTCTGGAATTTTTTTGCGGCAGACTTCTAGCAGCAACTGACGCAAAAATTCTTCACGATTAAACTCGGTACTGACCTGATTTGCTAGTTCATGGCGAAATAGCTGGGTCATCTGTCCTTTTAACGCTAGTAAAGCATCCCTTGCGGCAATCCGAATCGCATCCTCTGCTGAGGTTTTGGTGCGCTCGGCATTCAGTCGCGCAGCGTTTTCGATCGACTCGGCTTCCTTCTTAGCATCAGCAATAATCTGCTTTGCTCGTTGTTGGGCTTTGTCCGCGATCTGCTGCGCTTGGATCTCACCAGACTTGATTCCTTCAATTTTAAGACGCTCGATCAGCTCTTGAACGCCCTTTGATGCTTGTAGCTCCATTTGATGCGGCTTCTAGCGGTATGCAATCGATTGTAACAGTTGCTAACTAAACTGACACTTATTTTTTGTTTTATCAATATTTGCCAACATTTTAGTCGGCATTTTGCTGTAGCCAGCCTCAACTCAAACACTTATTAAGCAATCAGAGAGACTGACATATACTGATTAGGCGATCTTTCAGTTACAAAATACTTACAGCGTCAAAATGCAATCTGATATTAACTACTATTTTTTATTTAGTCCGCCCTATTTTCTCTGTTGTGCGGCTCTAGTTGCGGGTTTGGCATGTGGGATGTCGTTTTATGCCACACTTGTAGAGTTGGCTCAGAAATGGCAAGCAAATCGGTCTTCACGCAACTTGCTAAACTTGAAGGGGATTTCGATCCAGTTACCATATGTGGGCATCAGCATCAGTGTTGCGATCTTTTTGTCATCAGGATTAGAGATTTTTGGTTTTCCGCCTAGCTTGGCTTACCCTACGGCGATCATTTTGACAATCGGCAGTGCGTATTTTGTCTGGAGACAGCTAAGTCGGTTGTTGGTAGAGTTGGAAAAGGGCGGCTCTGCTGCTATGGATCTAGATATCTTTGATATTTAATCGGGATCTGGTACGTCAATGGAAGCTAGTGATTTTATATCTCAGTATAGGGTCGGGAGAAAAGATTTCTCCCGTGCTGATTTAAGCGGGGCAAACTTGGAGGCAGCCGAACTACATAAAATTGATTTGAGTTGGGCTGTACTTACTAAAGCTAACCTCAGCGAAGCGAAGCTGTGTCGAGCTAATTTGGGCTGGGCAGATCTGAGTGCGGCTGTTCTAAAGGGGGCAGATTTGCACAAAGCCAATTTACGCAAAGCAAATCTTAAGGGAGCCGACTTGCGTAATGCTGATTTACGAGATGCCGATCTAAGGGGAGCAGACCTGAGTTGGGCAAACTTGCAGGGGGCGAGTTTGGAAGGCGCAAAGATGCAGGATGCAAATCTCCACAAAGCAGTTTGGACAAAGGCTTAAGTTACTCAGAGGTTCTCACTAATCCAACTCATGATTGCTTGATTGATCATGGCGGGATTTTCATCATGAGCGCAATGACCTAATTCTGGAAGCTCGACCATGCGAACAGAGGGGCGATTGGCGAGTTTACGTCCAACCCTAATCGGAATTAGCCGATCTTTTGTACCCCAAAGAATTAGCATCGGCACTCGTAATTGGTCGATCGCCTGCTTAACATTTGGGGCAGATCCAGGACTAGTTGCGCCACGATTAATCCATAAAAAAGCCTCAGCAGCCTGACGCTCTTGAGCAGGAGCGGTGATGATCTCAACTAATTCGGCATCCACAAACTGTCGATCGATATACACCAGATTTTTCAGCACAAACTCAATCACTTTGGGTTGCCGCACTAGATGAAATAACGGCTTGGCTAAAAGTGAGCCAATAACTGATTCCATCCATTGCTTTACGGGGCGAATTACTGGTGGAACGAGTGCCTCTAGTTCTGCTAGATCGGGTAAGCTAATCGCGACAATGCCCCTAGCCATTTCTGGATGCTTTTGGGCTGCAATCAACCCGATCAAAGAACCGATCGAATTACCGACAATCACGGCTGGTCGCTCGATAAAGGTGCGCCAAAAGTCAAATACTTGCTCCACCCACAAGTTGACTTGGTAAAGTGTTGGTGGTTTTTCTGATGCACCGAAACCCAATAAATCTAAAGCGTAAACTGTATGTTGTTCAGACAACGCGGGTATATTTTGTCGCCAGTGACCGCTAGCTGCACCAAAACCGTGCAGCAATATGATTGGTAGGTTTACAGGTTGGTTAGTTTGATTAGCCTGAGGAACTGGACGTAAAAAAGTATAGCGAGTTTGCCAGCCCCGCCAAAGCCAATCTCTTTGCTGGATCGATCGATTGTTCGCCAATAAGTCTGCGGTAGTCATGAGTTCAGCTTCTCTAAGTTTTAGCACCTTTAGAAATTCTAGTTGGTATAGAGATTTTTTGCCGCTTCGATCGCATCTTTATATTGCTCCAAACTACAACTGCGAATTTGCGATGTAGTATAGGCTTAGAAGTAAATAACTGCGATCTATGAGCCAGGAATTATTACAGAATTTAATCGAGCAGTCAGATCAACTGACTGCCGATGAGCTACTACATCTCACTAACCATCTCACCAACAATTTAAAAGCGAAGTCAGGGCATAGCAGTGTCCAATCTGATAGACCACGACGCAAATTAACTGAGTTTAAAGGTTTAGCTTCTTATCCCTTGGTTGGAGAAGATGCTCAGATCTGGGTATCTCGTAATCGTCAAGAAGATACCGATCGTCATTAAACGGGTAACAGAGTTGCAAATTCTAGTCGTGGCTGAATTGGATGCATGACAGAAGAAAGTCAGCATATCTATAAAGCCTGCGGTAAAAAGTCTTTTTTTATGCTATGTGGGTCTGGCTATGCTAACATCTGTGAAAGCTACATTGAGATGAACTAATGGCTAAAGTCCTTGTCCTCAACGCATCATATGAGCCACTAAACATTACTAGTTGGCAGCGCGCCGTAGTCTTACTGATCAAGGGCAAAGCAGAACAAGTTGAGCATAATGGCAAAATGCTTTATCACGGCTTCCCCCTGCCGACTGTAATCCGTCTTCTTCATTACATTACGCTTCCATATAAGGAAGTGCCCCTGACTCGGCGTAATATCTTGCACCGAGACAATCACTCGTGTCAATACTGTAGCTATACAGGTGATGACTTAACCCTCGATCATGTCATCCCTAAGTCACGCCGAGGCGGGGATAGTTGGGATAACATTGTCACTGCTTGCGTGCGATGTAATGTCAAAAAAGGCAATCGCACCCCAAAAGAAGCTTCTATGCCCCTCCGCAAAGCCCCGCGTCGTCCTCACAGCGGGCTTTATTTTGAGGTGACAAAATACCTACGTGGCGGTGGACATCAGGAATGGAAAAAGTATCTAATCATGTAGAACTTAGGCGGTTCTGGTAAAAAAAATACCCATTCCGAAGCCCCTAAATCCCCAATTCTGGGGACTTTGATTTCAGAACCCCCAGAATTGGGGGCAGGGGGCTGGGAGCAGAGATTACTTAGATTGCTGTCTAGCCATATACCAACGAATTACTAGCTTTTCGCCCTCAATCCAGATCAACATCAAGGCACTAAACCCAAAGCAAACAGATAATTCTGGCATTGTCAGTGGAACTGTACCAAAGAATTTACTGATTGGTTCGACATACAACAGTACCATTTGGAGAAAAGTCGTCATTACGACAGCACCCAGCAGAAAAGGATTTGAGAAAGGATTGATTTCGACTAGCAACCTGTGGTCAGAGCGTACAGCTAAAGCATGTCCCATCTGAGCGAGGCAGAGCGTCGTGAAGACGATCGTCTTCCAATGTTCATTCCATGTGGCATCAGGGGAATTGTAGGATAGTTGCATCAGCACAATCGTCAAAGCCCCAAACACGATGCCAATTCTGATCATGTAAGAACCTAAGCCTCTGGCAAAGATGCTTTCTTTCGGATTGTAGGGCGGACGCTCCATAATATCTGGTTCGGGTGGCTCGACTGCCAAGGCTAGAGCAGGTAAACCATCAGTCACCAAGTTCATCCACAAAATTTGGAGTGGCGTGAGCGGGACATCGGGCAGACCAAGCAACGGGGCAGCGGCGATCGTGATCACCTCACCGATGTTACTACCGAGGATGTATTTGATGAAGCGGCGAATATTGGTATAAACCACTCGTCCTTCTTCGGTTGCGGCAACGATTGTGGCAAAGTTGTCATCGAGCAACACCATATCACTGGCTTCTTTCGATACATCTGTCCCAGTAATTCCCATGGCGATGCCAATATTGGCTTGCTTGAGCGCGGGGGCATCGTTCACGCCATCACCAGTCATCGCCACAAACTCACCCTTACGTTGGAGTGACTGGACAATGCGTAACTTGTGTTCGGGTGCGACCCTAGCATAGACACTGGTGCTACCAGAAATATCATCAAGATCGCTATCGGTCATTCTTTCGAGTTCTTGCCCCGTCACCACCCGATCTTGCTCTTTGGTAATGCCCAAATCTAGGGCGATCGCTTTGGCAGTGAGTTGATGGTCACCAGTAATCATTACAGGACGAATACCTGCTCGACGACAAACTTCTACAGCATCGGCAACTTCGGCACGCGGCGCATCACGCATCCCCACGAGACCGAGCCAGACAAGATTGGTTTCAAGTGATTCGATGGCATTTAGTTCGGGCAAAGTTTCGATCTGACTGGTGGCAAAACCGAGGACGCGAATCCCATTCACCGCTAGCTTGTCATTTTGAGCCAGTACCGCATGACGATGATCTTCGGTAATTGGCACAGCCCGATCGTCAATTTGAATTCGATCGCAACAAGCTAAAACTAATTCGGGCGAACCTTTGGTGAATATGGTGTGGGAATTAAGTTCTGACGACTGACACACCACACTCATGCGTTTACGCTCCGAAGTAAAAGGCACCTCAGCCACACGCAGTAAATTAACATTCAGGACGGCTGTTTCTAATCCTGCTTTTTCCGCCGCCGTGAGCAACGCCCCTTCGGTGGGATCGCCAATGATCATCCATTCACCCGCATCATTTTGTTGGAGATGGGAATCGTTACAGACAATACAGGCAGTTAGCAAAGAATTTACTTCTGGGGCCTCACTCACCTTTAGATCGGTTCGCATCTGATCGGTTGTATTGCGGCTGATCGTAAACTCGCCTTTCGGTTCATAGCCTTTGCCACTAATTTGGGTGACATACTGCGATGTATAGACCGTTTCGACGATCATCTTGTTTTGAGTCAGAGTTCCTGTCTTGTCGGAACAAATTGTCGTGACTGAACCCAAAGTCTCGACCGCAGGTAGCTTGCGAATTAGGGCATGACGCTTCACCATGCGTTGCGTACCTAGTGCTAAGGTAACGGTGATCACAGCGGGTAAACCTTCAGGTACTACAGCCACAGCCATACTGAGCGATGTATTGAGTAACTCAGTGAGTTTGCCGCCGCGCAGCAAGCCAATCCCCACGACGATTGCCACTAATACCAATGCCCCGCCGACCAAGACATTTCCTAAATGACTCATGCGTTGCTGGAGAGGTGTTGGTTCGGTTTCGACATTCTCTAGCATCGAGGCAATTCGCCCTAGCTCTGTTGTCATTGCGGTCGAGGTGATCAACAGTGTGCCGCGCCCTTGGATTACTTCTGTGCCTTGAAATGCCATGTTTTCTCGATCGGCGATCGATTCTTCTTGGGCCACGACAACGTTAGCAGCTTTATCTACTGCCTGAGCCTCGCCTGTGAGTGCTGCTTCTCGGATCTTGAGATTTGCGGTTTCGAGCAAGCGACCATCGGCGGAAATCTGTACCCCTGCTTCGATAAAAGCGATATCACCTGGAACAAGCTCGCCTGATGGGATTTCTTCAATTTTGCCATTACGAACTACGCGCACGTTGGGGGAAGAAAGTTCTTTTAATGCTGCTAGGGCTTTTTCGGCGCGGCTTTCTTGGACATAGCCCAAAACACCGTTGAGCATCACGATCACCATAATCGCGATTGCATCTTTAGGGAACTCGTTCTGCTGCACCGCCAGCACCCCAGATACCAGCGCTACCGCCATCAGCATCACCAGCATGATATTGGTGAACTGGTCGATGAAAATCCTGAGATTGCCCCGACCTTCTTTACTGACCAGCTCATTTCGCCCATAGGCTGCTTGACGTTCTTCGACTTGCTGAGAGCTTAATCCTCTAGTTAAATCTGTTTGCAAAAGCTCGATCGCTTCTGCTGGCTGGATTGTATGCCATGCTTTGTCGGAAGGGAGAGATAGCATTCCTTAATGTCCTTATCGCAAACTAAAATATTGTCAGATTTCATGTTTCGTCAGCCTATCAAATATAGCGCGTCGATCCTGCTTAAGTTTTAGGATGGCTTAATTTTGTAATGGCTCGATCGATTTTAGGTAGTAAATAGCTAAACAATAAATCTGCTGCTAACTTATTGCCATCTTCATTCCAGTGTGTGTCACGCAACTTATACAGAGACTGATATTTGCCGTTAGCCCTAAATTTATCCAGCAAATCTAGGTATGCGACATTGAGGACATTCAGTCGATCGAGCACGAGCTTTTGGGGCAATTCTAGATCGTAATCTTGGGGGTGTCGATCGAATCTTGCCAAAACCCTATTTCTCAACGGTTCATTCACTTGATATTCATCGGGAATAACTACAGTCATAAACTTGATATTTTGGGACTGCAAGAGCTGAGACATTTCAGCTAGGCTATCGAGAATATAGCTAAAGTTCTGGTTGTATTTACCAGCTTGGGATGATTTCAGGCTCGTCACATCCATTCGATCGAATATAACTTGCTGATACGCAGTTTCGGTTAAGATGCCATCGCTACCGCGCAGATAAGCCTCAGTCAGGGCTTTATATTTCTGCTGCACAAAAGTAATCAGACGAGACTGCGGAATCACGGGATATCCGAAAAAGGTGGTTTCTCGATCGCGTGCCAAGTTGATGTACGAGTCATTGACCACGATCCGCTTAATGTGTGGATCGCCTTCAAGATAATCATTGCCAGTGTAAAAGCCCAGCACCACCATGTCGGGATTATATTGCAGGGCATATTTTTTTAACAGTGCTAGCTGTTGCGCTGTTTGGGTATTGGGATAACCAGCATTGATCACTTCAACTTTACCGACACCGTAATGGTGATTGAATTTTCGGCGCAGCATGGTGACGTAATTTTTTGGTCTACCGCCTGCCCAGTTATACGAATCGCCAATCACAAGGATGCGATATGTGCCAGCTTTTCTAACTAATTCATAGTCTCGATCGTTAAAGCCGAAATTATTGGTTTCTTTGCCCCAGACATTTGTGTGCGATCTCACCCGAAATCCCAGATCGGCGTCGTACTGGAACATGCCCATTGGCAGCCAAGGTTCCAGTACGACCATGCCAAACTCTACGAGCAAAAAAGGTAGAGCGATCGATATACTGCTGAATAGCAAAAGCTTAAGCTTGTTCTTCAGGTGTTTCATTGTTGGTGCAAAAGTGTTGCTTGAAGTGCGTCTCAGAGAAGTATCAACTTTTTTTTCGATCGATTCTCAAGAAATTGTCAAAGTAAGGAAGTTTTTTGCTATATTAACAGAGGTCAAATGTTGGGGTGTCGCCAAGTGGTAAGGCAGCTGGTTTTGGTCCAGCCATTCCGAGGTTCGAATCCTTGCACCCCAGTTAATAATTTAATTACTAGCTTGTCTGGTGATTAATCTAATTATTTAATTAGCTAAGCTGTCCGAGAGTCCTCTCAGGCAGTGATTTTTAGGTTTAGTTTATCAATTTAGAGCTTAATTTTCACGCAAAATTATCGCAATTCTGCCCCAGCTAATCGGATTGAGGGGGGCAAAGCATCAAAGCTATATGGAGTAATGAATACAACCTAATTATGCCAAGATTCTTCGATCAAGATAATTTACAAAACTTAATAATAGAACTAATTTAAAAAGTTTTTTTGACGAACAGCTCATAAATTTTTTCCACAGCGATTTCCACAGATAAGGTGGGGTTTTCCACAGGTTTTAAAAAGTTTTCCACAGGCTACTGTCGATCTAAAAATGTCTCCTGTCTGATGGGATATAGGGTTAAGCGAATTACGATCGAAAAGCTGGGGAAATTGGTTCAAAATTATGGTTTATGAAGAAATGTAAACCAAATCTTACTAAAAACATGATTATTGAGTGTCAAGTCCCCCTTAAAATCGAAAGTTAGACCGCTTCGATCGCGTTGACAAGGCATTTCTTTAGCCACAAAATGAGAACCCACGACACTACATGACGGAATTTACGAAAGAGTGAGCAACATCATGAATGCAACTGTTAGCATATTGGCTGAAATTCCAGAAGAACTGCACGAAACTTTGAAAGGCTATCTAGAATCACATCCTGACTGGGATCAAGATCGAGTGTTTGCCGCAGCTTTATCTTTGTTTTTGCTGCAAAATGGCAACTGTGAAACCGCTACGTCATCCCGCAGCTACCGCAGTGCAGCCAAGGTATACCTAAATACGCTGTTCCAGCATTCGTTCTAGCGATCGAAATTTGACCAAGATATCCTGACGTTGCTAGTCGATCGCGCTGTTTAAATCCGCCAAGATATCAAAAGGCAAAAATTAATCTAGGCGACTTTCTCTCCCAGTGTTTCGATCGATAATCTTTCTTTATCCTGACGACGTTTCTTGGCATAGAGTTGGATTGCCGCCGCCATCGCCACGATCGCCCCTAAAATCCCTGCTGTTGTGATGTCTAGAGGTAAGCTATTTTTAAATACTGCTAGCAACACAATTATCAGTAAAAGCACAGTTGGGGCTTCATTCAGCACACGCAACTGCTGTCCACTCCAAGTAAATTTCCCTGTATGAAGTTGCTTGAGTAAGCGACCGCAGTAATAGTGATACCCCAACAACACAGCTACCAACGAGAGTTTAGTCTGCATCCAAAAGTCTTTCAGGACTTCTGGCTCTGTAGTCAATAAACAAACCGCCATTGCCACGGCGACTAACATCCCAGGTGTGGTGATGATATGGTAAAGTCGCGTTTCCATGATCTTGTATTGATTTTGCAAAATTGTGCGGGCTGGCTCTGGCTGTTCGTTTGCTTCGGTATGGTAGATAAATAGCCGCACCAGATAAAACAGTCCTGCAAACCAAACGACTACGCCAATAATATGAAAGGATTTAAACCAAAAGTAAGGCATTAATTAAGCTCCAGATCTTAAACAAAGTCGATCTATCTTAAGCTTAATATCTCTGTGGATAGCTCGATCGATTTAAATCAGGTCGGTTTCATCAATCATTAACTTCATGCGCTAGCTGGTAATGGCTGCCAGAATATGCTCAGAGGTGCTGGATCTGATAACAACATTCCAATAGCTAACTTCTTGCAAGTCTCAGTCGAGAAGTTTATTTTGCTGTCTCATCTGAACTTAATGAAAAACCATCGATAATCCAATATTCAGGATATGCGACAGAACTTAGACCTCCAACTATAAAAAGCATTTTAATTGCTTTCTTCATAATTTTCAGATCTCTCCTAACGATGCCGCTTCTCACAACATCCATGCGTTAACATAAGTACAATCCATAATCGCTCCCGAAGCCAGTAGAGTAAGCTTTATGTCCACCACACAAGTGCAATATATTATAGATACCAACGGCAATAAAACAGCAGCGATCCTAAGTATTGAACAATACGAGCAAATGTTAGAAGACATTCATGACTTAGCAATCGTGGCAGAGAGGAGATCGGAACAGGCAATCGATTTAGCTGAGATCAAAAAAAGGCTAAATACAAATGGAACCCTATAAAATCAACTTTCAGCCATCAGTAGAGAAAGATCTGCGTAAATTTTCTTCCGAAAATTGCGATCGTATTCTCGCTCGTATTCAAGAATTAGCAAATGAGCCTCTACCTAGCCAATCTCTTAAGCTGAAAGGCACAGAAGACCTTTATCGAAATCGTGTAGGAGATTACCGCATAATTTATGAAATAGATGTCCACGATAAAAGCATTTTGATTCATTACGTGCGGCATCGCCGCGAAGTTTACCGCGATCTGTAAAAGTAGCGATTAGCTATACGCTTCCATTGGTAAGCAAGAACAGACAAAATTTCGATCCCCATAGGCATTATCAATTCTTCCCACTGTCGGCCAGAACTTGTGTTCCTTTGTCCACGGAGCAGGATAGGCCGCAGTTTGGCGGGAATATGGACGATCCCAATGATCGCTAAGCAGAGTGGCGGCGGTATGTGGTGCGTTTTTAAGTACATTGTTGACTCGATCGATCTGTCCTGTTTCGATCGACGTAATCTCGGCACGGATCGCAATCATGGCCTCACAGAAGCGGTCTAATTCTGGCTTCGATTCGCTTTCAGTCGGTTCCACCATCATCGTTCCCGCCACTGGCCAACTCACGGTCGGAGCGTGATAGCCGTAGTCCATTAAGCGTTTGGCGATGTCATCAACTTCAATACCAGCACTTTGTTTGATCGATCGAAGATCCAAAATGCATTCATGCGCGACTAAACCGCTCTTGCCTTTGTACAAAATTGGATAGTAAGGTTCTAGGCGATTGGCGATGTAATTGGCATTGAGAATTGCGACCTCAGTGGCTAATTTCAAACCTCGCGCTCCCATCAGGGCAATATAGACCCAAGAGATCGTGAGAATGCTAGCACTCCCCCAAGGCGCGGCAGAGACAGCTCCAACTTGAGATGAATGGGAAGTCGTTTGTGTATCTGTGGTCGGCAAAAATGGGATAAGATGAGACATCACGCCAATCGGCCCCATACCTGGCCCACCACCACCGTGAGGAATGCAGAAAGTTTTGTGCAAGTTGAGATGACAAACATCTGCTCCAAAGTCGCCAGGGCGACATAGCCCGACTTGAGCATTCATATTTGCGCCATCCATGTAGACCTGACCACCGAAGTAATGCACGATATCGCAAATCTCGCGGATCGACTCTTCAAATACACCGTGGGTTGAGGGATATGTCACCATCAAGGCAGCAAGTTCACGGTGATGCAATTCGGCTTTTGCCCGTAGATCGGCGACATCAATATTGCCCATCCGATCGCAGTCGATCGCCACAACTTTCATCCCTGCCATCACCGCACTAGCAGGATTTGTACCATGAGCCGACTGGGGAATTAGGCAAACACGGCGATCTGCTTCACCTCGATCGAGATGATACTGCCGAATCACTAATAAACCTGCATATTCACCCTGAGAGCCAGCATTAGGTTGGAGTGATACCCCCGCAAACCCTGTAATTTCTGCCAGCCACTGCTCCAATTGCGCGAATAGGATTTGATATCCTTGAGCTTGATCTAATGGTGCAAATGGATGAATCTGTCCAAACTCCGCCCAAGTTACTGGCAACATTTCGGAGGTGGCGTTGAGTTTCATTGTGCAGGAACCGAGCGGAATCATCGATGTCGTCAGTGATAAATCCTTGGCTTGCAAACGATGGATGTAACGCAGAAGCTCGGTTTCGGTGTGATAGAGATTGAAGACTGGATGAGATAGATAAGTACTAGTGCGGACAAATTCTGGTGGGATTGGAGGATTGGCAATAGCGATCGAATTCAAATCCTCATATGTAAATGAGCAGGTTTGACCATTGGCGAAAATGTGAAAGAGTAGATTCAGATCTTGCCTCGAAGTTGTCTCATCCAATGAAATGCTAATGCTGCTGGAACTAAGACGACGCAGATTCACGCCCAGTTCGATCGATCGATCGACCAGAATTTCCGCCAGATCTTCGCCGACATCGAGCCGCAAAGTATCAAAGAATGGGTCAGAGCCAAGCTGATAGCCGAGTTGCTTTAACCCCGTCGCCAAGATCGCTGTGATCCGATGCACTCGATCGCCAATCTGCTTCAACCCTTCAGCACCGTGATAGACGGCATACATACTCGCCATCACCGCCAACAGCACCTGCGCCGTACAAATATTACTGGTAGCCTTATCACGACGGATATGTTGTTCGCGAGTTTGCAAAGCTAGGCGTAAAGCGGGTTGACCGTGAACATCTTTAGATACGCCGACCACCCGCCCAGGAATCTGACGTTTGTAAGCCGCTCGCGTCGCAAAATAAGCAGCATGAGGCCCCCCATAACCCAGTGGCACGCCAAATCGTTGCGTATTCCCCACGGCAACATCCGCGCCAAATTCGCCAGGAGGTTTGAGTAAAGTCAAACTCAGCAGATCCGCCGCCACGATCGACAGCCCACCCGCCGCATGAATTCGATCGCAACACTCGCTGTAGTCGTAAATTGCGCCATCACTTGCAGGATATTGCAGCAACGCCCCAAACACGGTTCGATCGAACTCAAACGTAGCATGATCGCCCACCACCACCTCAATATCCAAAGGCTGGGCACGGGTTTTGACCACTGAGATCGTTTGAGGATGGCAAGCCTCGGACACAAAAAATCTGGGATGCTCGATCGATTCACCCTTGATTCCATAAATCATGTGCATCGCTTCCGCCGCCGCCGTGCCTTCATCCAGCAGAGAAGCATTGGCGATTTCCAACCCTGTAAGATCGATAATCATCGTCTGGAAGTTGAGCAGAGCTTCTAACCGTCCTTGGGCGATCTCGGCTTGGTAAGGTGTGTACTGGGTATACCAGCCAGGATTTTCGAGGATATTGCGTTGGATTACTGGCGGCGTGATGCAGTTGTGGTAGCCCATGCCAATAAAAGAGCGAAACACTTTATTTTTAGAGGCGATCGATTTCAATTCTTCTAACAGTTCATACTCCCCCCTTGGCTCACCCAAATTTAAAAGTTGGGGATAGCGGATTGACTGCGGCACAGTTTCAGCGATCAGGGCTTCGAGATCGGCAAAACCGAGACTGTCGAGCATGGCTTGGACTTCAGATGCATTCGAGCCAATGTGTCGGCGCACAAATGTGTCTGTGGGTGCAAGTAGATCTGGATCTGAGGAAGATTGAGGCGAAGTTCGATCGAGTATGGATGAGAGTGAAAAATTAGCTAGAACCTCTGATCGGTTGGATGTGACCGAAAACTCTACTGAAGCATCAACACTTTCCGTGACTGTGGAAGGCTCTAACATAATTGAAGTATTTTTGAAATATATATTTACATTATGCAAACTTTGAACTGAGATCAGTGCGCTTTGCTACTTGGGTTTCTACTGAGGTTGCTACCCAGCGATCGCCAATACAGACAAATATACGGGCAAATATTAAGTATTCTTAAGTATATAGATCGAATAATTTTAATCAAACAGTAAAGAAAATTTGTGCAAGAAGACTTTAGGCTAATCGTTGATTTAATCACGGTGTTGGCGGCGGCTTCGGTTGGTGGATTATTAGCGGCGGTGCTGCGACTGCCTGTAATTTTGGGCTATTTGGTCGGTGGTGTTATCGTTGGCCCGACTGGGTTAGGGCTAATCAAAGAACTTGTGCAGGTCGAGACGTTGGCGCAGTTTGGCGTGGCATTTTTGCTGTTTGCTCTGGGTGTGGAGTTTTCGCTCGGTCAGCTCAAAAAAGTTCAGTCGATCGCGCTCGGTGGTGGGGCATTACAGATTGTGTTGACGATCGCGCTGACCACGGCTCTATCGGTTGGTGTCGGTTGGGTGTCAACGCCTGTGCAGGGCGTGTTTTTAGGTGCGATTTTGTCGCTGTCCTCCACCGCTGTCGTGCTGCGAAGTTTGATGGAGAGTAACGAAGCTGATACCGATCACGGTCAAGTAATGCTGGGCATATTGATCGTGCAGGATCTAGCTTTGGGGCTGATGCTGGCGGTGCTGCCTGCTTTGGATCGACCTGCGGATGTGATTGGCTTGGCGGTGCTGAAGGCACTACTGTTGACGGCATTATTTGCGGGTGGGGCGATCGCCGCAGGGATTTGGGTGATTCCGCCTCTACTCCGAGCCGTTGCTCGTACCGAAAGCCGCGAATTATTCCTGCTCACTGTGATCGTGTTGTGTTTGGGAATTGCGCTGCTCACCGAGTCTTTGGGTTTATCGATCGAAATGGGCGCATTCGTAGCGGGATTAATGATCTCCGAAGTCGAATATGCCGATCAAACCCTGTCTTATGTCGAACCTTTACGCGATGTGTTTGCCACCCTGTTTTTTGCTTCGATCGGGATGTTGATCGATCCAGTATTTCTATGGCAGCATCTGGAATTGATCGTGGCTTTGGTGTCGATCGTGATCTTGGGTAAATTTGCGATCGTCGTACCGTTGGTGCGAATCTTCCGTTATCCCTTGCGCGTCGCGATTACCGCAGGTTTGGGGCTGGCACAGATTGGTGAATTTTCGTTTGTACTGGCTAGCTCTGGGCAGACGATGGGATTGGTATCGAGTCAAGTTTATTCGCTGATTCTTGGCACAACTGCCGTCACGTTGATGGTGACTCCATTTTTGCTTAAAGCTACACCGCAAATTTTTAACCTCGTGGAGCGAGTTCCCACATTTAAAAATTGGCTGAATCAATTAGATATCCCTCAAGAGATTTCGGAGCTGGCCATTCTCCACGATCATGTG
>ENA-ORBV01001424-ORBV01001424.1-microbial-mat-metagenome-genome-assembly--contig:-NODE-1424-length-53252-cov-10.937696_pt1 | contig 53252 bp, 44 predicted proteins | sample MGYA00237777_ERZ505514 | MGnify/ENA primary metagenome ERZ505514 (study PRJEB26160, sample SAMN06269048) | microbial mat metagenome | isolation source: Oligotrophic lake microbial mat | place... | reverse complement strand
GGCTCGGAGATGTGTATAAGAGACAGTAACACTGGAGATACAGTGGTTCATTTTCATTGCTCCTCGTTCGGTGTTGATTATTCGCCCTTGATCCCGGCCGCCGCGATGACTTTCGCCCATTTGGCGATCTCGTTCTGCACCAGTGCCGTGTACTCTTCCGGGGTTGAGCCGACCGGATCGGCGCCGGATCCGCGCAGTCGCTCAGCCACGTCCGGCGACTTTACCGCACGCACGATCTCCGCATTCAGCCGGTCGAGGATCGCCCGCGGAACTCGCGCCGGCGCCGCCACGCCGTACCAGGTGGTCACCTCGTATCCCGGCACGCCGCTCTCCGCCACCGTGGGTATTTCGGGCGCCGCGGGCGTGCGCCGCGCACCGGTCACCGCCAGCGGCCGCAGTCGCCCATCACGCGTGTACTGAATGACGGTCGGCACATTGCTGAACATGATGGAAGTCTGCCCGGCGAGCAGTTCCGTGACCGCCGGGCCGCCACCTTTGTACGGGATGTGTACCCATTTGACGCCGGTCATGAACTGGAACAGCTCCGCGGACAGATGGACGGTCGTCCCGGTGCCGGAAGAAGCAAAATTGATGTCGCCGGGCCGTTTTTTTGAAAACGCGATGAGTTCGCGGACACTGCGGGGCGGAAATGACGGGTGCACCACCACCAGGTTTTGCGACTCCGCAACCTGTGTGATGAACGCGAAATCACGCACGGAGTCGAAACTGAGCTTCATCAGCGACGGATTGGTCGCATGCCCGGGCGCGTTGAACAGAATGGTGTAGCCGTCGGGCACGGCCCGCGCCGCCATTTCGGTTGCAATGGCGGTGTTCGCGCCGCCACGATTTTCCACCACCCAGGTCTGGCCCATCGTTTCGGTCAGCTTATTGGCCAGGATGCGCGCGATGATGTCGTTGGTGCCCCCGGGAGGGAATCCGACCACGAAACGGACCGATTTCACAGGGTAAGTCTGGGCGAAGGCGCTCGGTGCCGCGACGAGGGATGACAGGAGTAGCAAGGGGATAGTCAGTCGCATCGCTTCTCTCCTTCGTCCGGTTCAGGGCCTGCTCAGAACTTCGATCGTCTTGCGTTGCGGATCGACCCGCACGATGTCACCCGTGCGAATCAGCTTCAACGGATCCGGCGACCAACCCTCGGTAATCGTGATGCCGGCGAACACCGCGCCCTGCACCATGACCGGATTGGTCACGCCGAAGATGAATGCCTTGGGGGCGATGCCCTTGCCCTTCAGGTCGTAAAACGCCCAGCCAGCGGCAATGCCTCCCTTGGCGCTCGGCGTGAACAGAATCTTGTCGCGGATGTTGAGACCTTCCAGCGCATGGCCGGGGCGCGAGATGACGCCCGTCCAACGATCGAGGTCATAGCGCGGGCTGAAGCCCTCCGTGGAGACGGCCGCCTCGCCCTCCACCACCGGACCGTACGCACGCTTCACCCGGATCAGCGGCAGCCGGGGGGTGCGGGCACTCACAGCGGCCCACCCTCGGTGGCGATGCGTACGCACGCTTCGGTGCGGCGCAGGATGCTGTGGAACTTGTGGCCGCGGATGATGTTGGTCAGCTTGGCGGAATTGGTGACGAGGTTGGACCAGCCGTTGCGCGCGCGGATATTGGCGATGTTCTGGAGGATGTAGAAGCAGACGCCTTCGAGTACGGTCACTCCCGCCTGTTCCAGCACGCCCAGATAGCCTTCTTCGCGGGCGGCGCTTTTCACGCCGTTGCTGGTAGTCACGAAGACCTGGGTACCGGCCTTGACCTTGCGGCCGGTGAACAGCGCCGCGAGCCGCTTCATTTCAAACAGCGACTGCTGGGGTGCGGAGAACACCACGAGATTGAGCGGGTTGCCGTTGTCGCCGTAGCTCGCGTACAGGCGCTCGAGGTCACGGTTGGTGATGGTGATGGTTTCCTGCGACTTGCGGCCGCCGAACGCCGCCTTGAGCGTCGGCGCCTCCGGCGTGACGCCCACCATGTGGAACATGCCCATCGACCCATAGGAGGCGAGCGAAGCGCCGAGGTGCTTCAGTTCGTCCGCCATCGGCGTGCGTTTCAGGCCGGTGAACACCGGCACCTGGAAATAGTCCTGATGCGGCTCGCCGACCAGCTTGCCGATGGCGCCCCAGTCGGCCAGATCATCGAGATCACACTGGAGTTTGACCTGAAAGGTCCCGCGCCGATGGCGGTCGAGGTGAAAGCCGTACTCGGGCACCCGCCCGGTCAGCGCGGCCGCCAGCGCGGCCGGCCCGGACTCGAAGTTGGTCCGCGCGCCGAACACCGAATTGGCATAAATGACGGTGCCGGTATCGCCCCAGGCCACGTGTTCGCCCACGTGCGGCTGGTAGAGCGTCTGGTAGTTGATGCAGGTGTCGGCGGTGGTGACGCCCATGCCGCGCAGGCTGCCGATCAGGGCCTTTTCCTTCACGGCTTCGGCCGGATCCTGCCCCAGCTTCTCGGTGAACGCGAAGTCGAAGCAGCGCGCATTGGTCGTCGTATCGCGCACGCAGCGGGCGCCCAGCGCGGCGGCACGCTCGAGGAAACCCTGGCCCGCATCGCCCATGACTTCGATGTCGCCCATCATGTGGACGTTGGTGACCGGCACGAAGCGCTTGGCGCCGAAGAAACGGCCGACCTCCAGCTGCAGGGCCAGCGCTTCCTGCGCCGCCTGTCCACGCCCGCCGCTAAGCAGGCGCTTTTCCTCTGCCGTCAATCGCACGGCTTTACCTCCTCCGGACCTGCCTGTTATGGAAACGCCAGGGAAAAAAATGCCCCGGCACGCCGGGGCATTTTCGATCCCTGCTGAATGACGCTAGTCGACGCTTTCCGTCAGCACTTCTTCGCGCTTCTTCCGCATGAACGGCAGCACGATCATGATCAGCAGCGCGCCGGCTACGGCCAGCATGCCCGCACTGATCGGCCGCGTGACGAACACGGAGGGATCGCCGCGCGAGATCAGCATCGCACGCCGCAGATTTTCCTCCATCAGCGGGCCGAGCACGAAGCCGAGCAGCAGCGGGGCGGGTTCGCATTCCCATTTCGAAGCGAAGTAACCGAAGAAGCCGAACATGGCGGCCAGATAAACCTCCATCGGGCTGTTGTTCAGCGAATAGGCGCCGATGCAGCAGAACAGGCAGATGCCCGGATACAGGACGCGGTAGGGAATAGTGAGGAACTTGACCCAGATCCCGATCAGCGGCAGGTTCAGCACCACCAGCATCGCATTGCCGATCCACATCGAGGCGATCATGCCCCAGAAGAGGTCCGGCTTCTGCGTCATGACCTGCGGGCCGGGGGCGATCCCCTGAATCGTCATCGCGCCCACCATCAACGCCATCACCGCGCCGGTGGGAATCCCCAGCGTCAGCAGCGGGATGAAGCAGGTCTGGGCGGCGGCATTGTTGGCCGACTCAGGACCCGCCACGCCTTCGATTGCGCCTCTGCCGAAACGCGACGGATCCTTGGCGAGTTTCTTCTCCAGCGTATAGGACGAGAAGGCCGCGATGACGGTATGCGACCCGGGCAGGATGCCGAAGACGGTGCCGATCGCGGTACCACGTAAAACCGGTCCGATCGACATCTTGATGTCCTCCTTCGTCGGCATCAAGCTCGTCACCACCGAGATTTGCGACTGGTCACGGTTCGATTGTTTCTGCTCGAGGTTGGAGATGATCTCGGCAAAACCGAACATGCCCATCGCCACCGACACGAAACCGATGCCGTCCGACAGTTCGGAAACACCGAAACTGTAGCGGGCGATCCCCGAGTTCACGTCGGTGCCGACCAGCCCGAACAGCAGGCCAACCAGAATCATCGAAATGGCCTTGATGAGCGACCCGTGCGCAAGCACCACCGCGGCGACCAGCCCCAGAATCATCATGGAGAAATACTCGGCGGCGCCGAACTGGAACGCCAGTTCCGCCAGTGGCGGCCCGAACAGCGCGATCAGGAAGGTACCGACGGTGCCGGCAAAGAACGAGCCCATCGCCGCAATGGCGAGCGCCGGTCCGGCGCGGCCCTGACGACCCATCTGGTAGCCGTCGAGACAGGTCACGACCGACGATGACTCGCCCGGCAGGTTGACCAGAATGGCGGTGGTCGATCCCCCGTAGCTGGCGCCGTAATAAATGCCGGCCAGCATGATCAACGCCGGGATGGGCGGCAGATTGAAGGTGATCGGCAGCAGCATCGCGATCGTCGCGACCGGGCCGATCCCCGGCAACACGCCGATCAGCGTGCCGAGAAAACAGCCGAGAAAACAGTACAGGAGGTTTTGCGGGCTGAAGGCAACCGAAAAGCCCAGGGCGAGATTGTCGAATACGGAGGTTTCCATGATGTGCTTTCCTCGTCAGGGCCGGTCTAGTAGGACCAGGGGAAAATCTTGAACGGCAGGCCGAGCCCGTAATAGAAGATCGCCGGGACCGTGATGGCCAGCACGATGGCGCTGATGATGGCTTCTTTCCACTTGAACTCGTAACCGCCCGCGGCGGAAATGATCACCACCGCAATGGTCGCTGCAACGATGCCCAGGTTCAGCGGGCCGATGATGATCGCAAACGCCACGACCGATCCGAGAATCATCAGCATCGGGAACCACTGCGTCTTGCGCGGGGGCTCCCCGTCGAACAAAAAGGCTTTGGCGAATATGATGAGACCCAACAAGATCAGCAGGCCCCCGAGGATCGACGGGAAATACGCCGGACCCATCCGCACCGCAGTGCCCATGGGGAATTGCTTGGAAAAGTAGAAAAACACGAATCCAATGCCAACGAACATCAAGCCAGCCCAGAAATCCTTAGGCGCGCGAATCTTCATAAACACCCCCGAATCGTTGCTTTGTCGTTATAAGAATCCAGGGTGCAGCGACGCGCCCGCCGGAACCCCTGTTGCACAAACGTTGCGGATGATAGCGGATTTTGCGCTTGCCGCAAGCGCGCGTGACGGCCCAGTCGCTCAGGCGGCAAGCACCTGTTTTTCCATGGCCCCCTGATAACGCCCGGTGGACGCCAACCCGTTCATGCGTGCACGATGATGGAGCGCTCGCTGCGCTGCAGCAATATTGGCGGACTGTCCCTTCCAGGCCTTCAAGGCAGGTTGCTGCAGGGCCCGGCCGTAGGAAAACGACAGCGGCCAGGGCAGCCGGTCTTTATATTGAGCATTCATGGCGTTGAGATGGGCGGTCGCCAGTTCATCGCTCTGGCCGCCGGACAGGAAGACCACGCCGGGCACGGCGGCGGGAACGCAGCGACGCAGCACCCGAACGGTGCGCTCCGCCACTTCATCGACACCGGCCTGCTGCGGGCATGACTTGCCGGAGATGACCATGCTCGGCTTGAGCACGGTACCTTCCAGAACCACGCGATGGATGGACAGCTCTGCATAGACCGCGTTGAGGGTCCACTCCGTCACTTCCTCGCACCGTCCGATGTCGTGTGCGCCGTCCATCAGCACTTCCGGCTCCACGATCGGCACCAGACCCGTCGCCTGGCAGATCGCGGCATAGCGCGCCAGGGCATGGGCGTTGGCGGCGATGCAGGTGGCGCTCGGGATGCCGTCCCCGATGGTGATGACCGCGCGCCACTTGGCGAACTTCGCGCCAAGCTTCACGTATTCGGCGCAGCGCTTCGCCAGGCCGTCGAGCCCCTCCGTGACGGTCTCGCCGGGACACAGCGCAAGATCCTTGGCGCCCGTATCCACCTTGATGCCCGAGAGGATGCCGTTCTTCGCCAGCAGATCGACGAAGGGCGTGCCGTCGACGCCCTTCTGGCGCAGGGTCTCATCGTAAAGAATGACGCCGCTCACGAACTCGCCCAGGCCCTGGGTCGTGAACAGCAGGTCGCGGTAGGCGCGGCGGTTGTCCTCCGTGCACTCGACCTTGATGCTGTCGAAGCGTTTCTGGATGGTGCCGGTGCTTTCGTCGGCCGCCAGGATGCCCTTGCCGGGCGCCACCATGGCTTGTGCGACCTGTTCCAATGCATGCATGGACATCAGTCCCTCCTGCTGAAAATGTGCGCCATTTTAACTCCGGTCCCGCGCAGGCAAGGCGGGCCCGATCGTGCTTATAGAAAGCAATCGCCTTACGAGTGTCGGTGCTCGCCGACCTTCACGATTTTCATGGTGTTGGTGCCGCCCGCCTTGCCGAAGGGTTCGCCGATCGTGAGCAAGATGGTGTCGCCGTGCTTTACCGCCCCGCGTTTGAGCAGTTCGTCCTCGGCCATATTCAGGGCGCGCTCCGGATTGCGTGCGCCCTTGAATTTGACCGGATAAACGCCGCGAAAGAGCGTGACCCGGCGGCGGGTTTCGACCACCGAGGACAGCGCATAGATCGGTACGCTGGTACTCATGCGCGACATCAGCAGCACCGTCTTGCCGCTATGCGTCAGCGCCGCGATGGCCTTGATGTCGAGACTGTTGGCGGTGAACACCGTCGCCCGCGCGATGGCTTCCTCGACGCTTTCCGGCGCGCCGACGTGCCGGCGCTCGTTCGCCGTCAGGTCTTCCTTTTCGGCTTCCACACAGACACGCGCCATTGCCGCGACGGTCTCGACCGGAAATTTCCCTGCAGCGGTTTCCGCGGACAGCATCACCGCGTCGGTGCCGTCGAGCACGGCATTCGCAACGTCGGACACCTCGGCGCGCGTGGGAATCGGATTGCTGATCATCGATTCCATCATCTGCGTCGCCGTGATGACGACTTTGTTGCGCTCGCGCGCCATGCGGATCATGCGTTTTTGCAGCGCCGGCACCACCGCATCGCCGACCTCCACCGCCAGATCACCGCGCGCCACCATGACCGAATCCGAGGCGTCGAGGATCTCGGCGAGTGCGGTGATCGCCTCCGCGCGCTCAATCTTGGCGCAGATCATGCTCCGGCCGCCGGCCTTGAGCATCAGGTCGCGCGCCCACTGGATATCGGCGCCGGACCGTGGGAACGAGACGGCCAGGTAGTCGGCCTTCAACTGCGCCGCCGTCTTGATGTCCTGCATGTCTTTGTCCGTCAGCGCCGGCGCGGTCAGGCCGCCACCCTTGCGGTTGATGCCCTTGTTGTTCGAGAGCACGCCGCCCTGTTCGACCACGCAGTCGATGCGCGGACCGCGGACCCGGCTGACGCCGAGCACGATGCGGCCGTCATCGAGCAGCAGGGTGTCGCCCGGCGAGACGTCCTTCGGCAGATTCTTGTAGTCGAGACCGACCCGCGTGGCGTCGCCGAGCTTGCACTCGGCGTCCAGCATGAATTTGTCGCCCGTCGCGAGCGTGACACGGTCGCCCGTGAACTTGCCGATGCGGATCTTGGGGCCCTGCAGGTCGACCAGCACGCCAACCGAACGGCCAGCCTTGCGTGCGAGCTTGCGCACCAGGTCCACCCGGGCCGCATGTTCGGCGGCCGTACCGTGGGAGAAGTTCATGCGCACCACGTCGAGGCCCGCCTCGATCATCCGCGCGAGCGTTTTCGCGTCGCTGGAAGCCGGACCAAGCGTCGCAACGATCTTGGTGCGGCGGGTCATGCCGCCGCCTTGGCCGCGGCTTCAAGTGCCGCCACCGCCGGCAGCGGACGGCCTTCCAGAAACTCCAGAAAAGCGCCACCACCCGTCGACAGGTAGGAAATGCGGTCCGTCACGCCGAACTTCGCAATGGCGGCCAGTGTATCGCCGCCACCGGCGATCGAATATGCCTTCGAGTTCGCGATCGCGTGAGCGAGCCGGTCGGTCCCGCCCGCAAACGGCGCATATTCGAAGGCCCCCACGGGACCGTTCCACACGATCGTGCCGGCGCGGGCCACGATGTCCGCCAGCACCGCGGAGGTCTGCGGACCGATGTCGAGGATCATGTCGTCCGGCGCAACGTCGGCAACCGCCTTCACCGTGGCGACCGCCTGCGCCGAAAATTCCGTGGCGCAGACGACGTCCGTCGGCAGCGGGACATCCCCGCCCTTGGCCTGGATCACCCGCAGGATCTCCTTCGTCTCGCCGACGAGCGTAGGCTCGGCGAGGGACTTCCCGATCGGCCGGCCGGCCGCCAGCAGAAAGGTATTGGCGATGCCGCCACCGACGATCAGCCGGTCCACTTTTTCTGCGAGCGAACGCAGTACGGTCAGTTTGGTCGACACCTTGGCGCCGCCGACGATCGCCACCAGCGGGCGCGCCGGCTTGCCGAGCGCGAGGCCCAGCGCGTCGAGCTCGGCCGCCAGCAGCGGACCCGCGCAGGCGACTTTGGCGAAGCGTGCGACGCCATGCGTGCTGGCCTCCGCGCGGTGGGCCGTGCCGAAAGCATCGTTCACATAGACATCGCACAGCGCGGCCATCCGCTGCGCCAGTTGGTCGTCGTTCTTTTTTTCACCCGGATTGAAGCGGCAGTTTTCCAGCAGCACGAGCTCCCCCGGCGCCACGTCCACCCCCCCCAGCCAGTCGCGCCGGAGCGGCACCTCGCGCCCCAGCAGACTGCCGAGATGCCTGGCCACGGGTGCCAGCGAATCCGCTGCCGTGAACTCGCCTTCCTTCGGCCGGCCGAGATGCGAGACCAGCATGACCCGGGCGCGCTGCGCCAGCGCATGCTTGATGCCTGGGAGCGCCGCGCGGATGCGCGAGTCATCGGTGATCGCGCCGTCCTGCATCGGCACGTTGAAATCCTCGCGGATCAGGACGCGTTGATCGCGCAGGTCGAGATCCATCATGCGGAGGAAATTCATTCCCCGCGGCTCACTTGGCGTTCATGAGCGCAACAGTGGTGTCCAGCATGCGGTTGCTGAAGCCCCACTCGTTGTCGTACCACGACAGCGCCTTCACCAACGTGCCGCCGGTGACCTTGGTCAGGGTGGCGTCGAAGATCGAAGAGGCGGGGTTGTGGTTGAAGTCCACCGACACCAGCGGCCCGGTGCTGTATTCGAGCACACCCTTGAGCACGCCGTCTGCCGCCGCCTTGATCGCGGCGTTGACTTCGTCAGCCGTCGTTGCGCGCGCCGCGGTAAAGACGAGATCCACCAGCGACACATTGATCGTCGGCACCCGCACGGCGAAGCCGTCGAGCTTGCCGTTCAGTTCCGGCAGCACCAGGCCGACGGCGGCCGCGGCACCCGTCTTGGTCGGGATCATGGACATCGTCGCGGAGCGCGCGCGGCGCAGGTCTTCGTGATAGACGTCCGTCAGCACCTGGTCGTTGGTGTAGGAATGGATGGTCGTCATCAGGCCCTGCACGACGCCGATGCTCTCGTGCAGCACCTTGACCATGGGTGCCAGGCAGTTCGTGGTGCAAGAGGCGTTGGAAATCACCGTGTGCGCGGCCCTCAGCGTCTGGTGGTTGACGCCGTAGACCACCGTCGCGTCCACGTCCTTGCCGCCGGGCGCGGAGATGATGACCTTCTTCGCGCCACCCTTGATGTGGGCGCCGGCCTTTTCCTTGGTCGTGAAGAGGCCGGTGCATTCGAGCACCACGTCCACGTTGAGCGAGCCCCACGGAATCTCCGCCGGGTTACGGACCGCGAACACCTTGATGCGGTCGCCGTTGACGACCATCGCATCGCCGTCCACCGCCACCGTGCCGGGGAAGCGGCCGTGCGCCGTGTCGTAGCGCGTGAGGTGAGCGTTGGTTTCGGCGTTGCCGAGATCGTTGATGCCGACGATCTGGATGTCGTGTTTCTTGCCACTCTCATAATGGGCCCGCAGGATGTTGCGGCCGATGCGGCCGTAGCCGTTGATGCCTACGCGTATGGTCATTGGCTGTCCTCGGATGCTGCGTGCGGCGGTTTAGGTAAGCACGCGCTTCACCGCGTCCGCCACGTTCGCCGCGGTAAAGCCGAAATGTTTGAACAACTCGCCGGCCGGCGCCGATTCGCCGAAGGTGTCGATGCCGACCACCTCCCCCTCCAGGCCGACGTACTTGCGCCAACCATCCGAGACTCCGGCTTCCACCGCGACGCGCGGCAGGCCGCGCGGCAGCACCAGGGCGCGGTACTCCGCGTTCTGGCGGTCGAACAAGCCCGTACACGGCATCGACACGACGCGCACGGGAATACCTGCGCTCTCCAGGAGTTTTTGCGCTTCCATCGCCAGCGGCACTTCCGAACCGGTCGCGATCAGTACTGCACGCGGCGCACCGGCCGCCTCGGACAGCACGTACGCACCACGCGCGATCAGGGCCAACTGCATCTCGCTGCGCTTCTGGAACGCAACATTCTGGCGCGACAGGATAAGGCAGGTCGGCCCGTCCTTGCGCGCGAGGGCGGCGCCCCAGGCGGCGGCGGTTTCGACCGTGTCGCAGGGCCGCCAGACCGTCATGTTCGGGATCAGGCGCAAGCTGGCCACCTGCTCGATGGGCTGGTGGGTCGGGCCGTCCTCGCCGAGACCGATGGAGTCGTGCGTGAACACGAACACGTTGCGCAGGTTCATCAGCGCGGCCATGCGCAGCGCGTTGCGCGAATAGTCGGAGAAGGTGAGGAAGGTGCCCGTCTCCGGAATGAAGCCGCCGTGCAGCGCCATGCCGTTGGTGATCGCGGCCATCGCGAACTCGCGCACACCGAAATTCACGATGTTGCCGCCGCCCGCGGGGCCGACCACCTTGCTACCCGGCCAGTTGGTGAACACGCTGCCCATCAGGTCGGCGGAGCCGCCGAGCAGTTCCGGCAGTTTCGGCGCGAGCGCCGTCAGTGCCAGTTGGGACGCTTTCCGCGTGGCGACGGTCTCGCCTTTGGTATTCGCCGCGGCGATGCACTGCGCGAGGTCGGCGGCAAACGTCTCCGGCAGGCGACCGGACATGCGGCGTTCGAATTCGCGGGCGACTTCCGGAAACGCCTTGGCGTAGCGCTCGAAACGCACGCGCCACTCGGTTTCCCGCGCGGCGCCTTTCGTGCGCTGATCCCAGCCGGCGTAGACCGCCTCGGGGATTTCAAAGGGCGGAGGCTTCCAGCCGATCGCCTCGCGCGTCGCAGCGACTTCCTTGTCGCCCAGCGCGGCGCCGTGCGTATCCGCCGTGCCCTGCTTGTTCGGCGCGCCCTTGCCGATGATCGTTTTGCAGCAGATCAGGCTTGGCCGGTCGGTCACCGCCTGCGCCTGCTGGAGCGCGGCTTCGATTTTCGCGCTGTCGTGGCCGTCGACATCCGGAATCACATGCCAGCCGTAAGCCTTGAAACGGCCCGGCGTGTCGTCGGTGAACCAGCCCTGGACCGCGCCGTCGATGGAAATGCCGTTGTCGTCGTAGAAGGCGATCAGCTTGCCGAGCTTGAGCGTGCCGGCGAGCGAGCAGGCCTCGTGCGATACCCCCTCCATCAGGCAGCCGTCGCCAAGGAAGACGTAGGTGCGATGGTCGACGATGGCATGGCCGTCGCGGTTGAACTCGGCGGCGAGCAGGCGCTCGGCCAGCGCCATGCCGACGGCATTGGCGAGTCCCTGGCCCAGCGGCCCGGTCGTGGTTTCCACACCGGGCGTGATGCCGTACTCGGGATGACCGGCCGTTTTCGAATGCAGCTGCCGGAAGCGCTTCAGCTCGGCCATCGGCAGGTCGTAGCCGGTCAAGTGCAACAGCGCGTACAGCAGCATCGAACCATGCCCGTTCGACAACACAAAGCGGTCGCGGTCGGCCCACTGCGGATTCGCGGGATTGTGGCGGAGGTGCCGGTTCCACAGCACTTCGGCGATCTCGGCCATGCCCATGGGCATGCCGGGATGGCCCGAGTTGGCCTGTTGCACCGCATCCATTGCCAGCGCACGGATGGCGTTGGGCAGGTCGGTAAGCGAACTCATGAGAGGAGGGAGAAAGACGGGGGCCGGGAAGAAAACTGTGCTGCGGGAAGACCGCGATTATCCCCGAAAACGCGGCGCTGTGGCTATGCGCAGGGCGGCGGCGGTCGTGACGACCGGCGCCCGCTAGTGTTCTTCGGGTCGCCGGGCCAGCCGGACGCCCAGTTGCTTGAGCTTCCGGTAGAGATGCGTGCGTTCGAGCCCCACACTTTCCGCCACGCGGCTCATGTTGCCGCCTTCCTTGATGATGTGATGCTCGAAATAGATGCGTTCGAAGGCGTCCCGCGCTTCGCGCAGGGGACGGTCGAGCGAGAGTCCGTTGACCTGTGCCCCTGCATTCGAAGAGACCGGTTCGTCGAGCACATGTGCGACGTCCTGCGGACCGATTTCGTCGGCCGGCGCGGTCAGGGCCAGCGAGCGCACCGCCGCTTCAAGCTGGGTCAGGTTGCCCGGCCAGTCGTGGTTGCGCAGCAGGTTGAGTGCGGCCGTCGAGAAGCGTTTGAGGGGCACTTCGCGGGCCTCGATCAGGCGCGCGAGCAGCACCCCGGCCAGCTCGGGCACATCGTCGCGGTGCTCGCGCAGCGCGGGCACGCGGATCGCCGCCGCGGACAGGATGCCGTAGAGGCGGGCATCGAAGGCGCCCTGGCCGACGAGATCGGCCAGTGGCCGCGTCGACCCGCACACCAGCCGGGCGTTGTACTTGTCCAGGCGGCTGGTCGCCACCAGCAGGCCCTTCTGTTCGAGCTTGGACAGCTCGGATACGTCGTACAGGAACAGAATCCCGTCATGGGCCTGCGCCAGCAGATCGAGCGGCGCGTCGACGAGCCCCGAGGTCTGCGCCGGCGCGATCCAGGGCGTATGCGCCTGGTGCAGGAAGCGCGCGGCGATTTCGGCGCCGCACCCGGGCTCGCCGGTCAGCAGCACCGGCAGCTTCAGGTTGGCCACTCGCGTGAGCTTCTGCCGTAGTTCCGCGATCGGCGCGCTGCGGCCCAGCGCCGCCAGCGCCAGCTCCGGCTTGGGCTGGGTCTGGCCGTTCTTCAGCGCGCGGCCGACGGTCGACAGCAGCTTCTGCAGGGCGATCGGCTTTTCGAGGAAATCGTAGGCGCCGAGGCGGGTGGCCTCCACTGCCGTATCGATGGTGCCGTGGCCCGACATCATGACAACCGGCATCGTGAGCTGGCCGTTCGCCGCCCATTCCTTGAGGAGCGTGATGCCGTCGGTGTCGGGCATCCAGATATCCAGCAGCACGAGGTCGGGGCGCGCCTGCGCCCGCAGGCTGCGGGCTTCGGAGGCATTTTCGGCGAGCGCGACCTGATAACCCTCGTCGCGCAGGATCTCCGACAGCAACTCGCGGATGCCGACCTCGTCGTCTACAACCAGGATCTGTTGCATAGGGGAACCTTCATTCTATAGAGAGCTAAGCCGCGCTGCGCGCCTCGGCGCGCGTGAGCGGCAGGGAAATCGTCACACTTGCACCGCGCGGAAAGCAGTTTTCCAGGTCGACGCGGCCGCCATGCTCCTCCACGATCTTCTTGACGATGGACAGGCCCAGCCCGGTGCCCTTGGGCTTGGTCGTCACATAAGGCTCGAAGGCGCGCGCCAGCACCTTCTCCGGAAAGCCGGCGCCATTGTCCATGACGGACAGGCTGAGGGTATCCCCGTTGCGCCGGCTGAGGATGTCGATGCGCGGCGCGGCGACGCCCGCCAGCGCGTCCTGGGCATTCTGCAGCAGATTGTGGATGACCTGGCGCAATTGCGCGGGGTCACCAACGACCGGCGGCACATCGGTCGCCAGCTGGGCGTGGATGACCCGGCCCAGCGAACCGTAGAGCGTCAGCACTTCGCGCACCAGCGCGGCGAGGTCCAGCGGCTGCATGACGGCTTCCGGCATGCGGGCGTAGTCGCGAAAGGCATCCACCATGTGCTTTAACGCGCCGACCTGGTTGACGATGGTCTCGGTCGAGCGGGCGAGCATCTCCGCGTCGGTCCCGCTCAGCTTGTCGGCGAGCTTGAGTTGCAGCCGTTCCGCGGAGAGCTGTATCGGCGTGAGCGGGTTCTTGATTTCGTGCGCGAGGCGGCGCGCCACTTCGCTCCACGCGGCGTCGCGCTGTGCCTGCACCACCTGCGTAATGTCGTCAAACACCACCACGAAGCCGTTCTCCCCGCCGGCGGCGAAGGGTGTGCCCCGGAACAGCAGCGACTGCGGGCCCGCGGGTCCGGCCCACTTGAGCTCGCGCTGCCACTTCACTCCGCCCGCGAAGGCCGCCATCAGTTCGCTGACCAACGGGCTCAACGCCGCATGGCGTTCGGGCCAGCGTTCAAGCGGCAGGTCGGTGTAATCGCGGAAATCGATGCCCAGGATCGCTGCGGCGCCCGGATTACAGGAGCGTACGCACAGCGCCAGATCGAAGGCCAGCACCCCGGCGGAGACATTCGCCAGCACGCTTTCGATATAGGCAGCGGCCGTCGCGAACTGCGTCTGATTGTGCTCGGCGGTGGCGCGCGCTTCCGACAACTGCTCGGTCATGGTGTTGAACGACTGCGTCAACACACCCAGTTCGTCGCTGGACGCCACCGGTATGCGCCGGCTGAAATCGCCCTGCGCGACGGCCCGCGTGCCCTCGGCCAGTTCCGCCAGCGGCGCCGACAGCCGCTCCGACAGCAGAAACGCCACCGACAATGCGGAGAGGAGCGCTAGTAGCAGCGCCATGGTGAGTGTCAATCCGTACAGCTGTTTGAGGCCCTGCCGCGCCAGTGTCAGTTCCTGGTACTCGGCGAGGCCCGCTTGGACGCCCTCGGCATCGCGGGCGAGCGCCGGCGGTACCGGCTGCAGCAGTTGGAGCACACGGATGTCTTCGCTCAGCGACAGCACATTGACAGGAACCATCGTGCGCAGATACAGCCCGCGTTCCGGTACAGCCTCCACCGCGCTGACCGCCTGTTGCAAGCGCACCTGCCGCAGGGTGGTGGCAGGCAGCGTCTCCGGCTGGGAACTGACCGGCCCGGCAGCCGACACCGTCAGCAGACGGCCGCGCGAGGAAAACAGGGCGGCTTCCTGCACGCCGACCTGCTCGCGCAGATCATGCAGCGCGGCCGGCTGTTCGGACGCGGTACGCGTGGCCAGGTTGCCGGCCATCGTCGACGCCTTGTCGGTCAGTTCCTTCAGCATGCCGTCCAGCGCGCTGCGGCCGAGGTTCAGGCCGCTGTCCAGCGCGCGCTCGATGCTCACGTCGAACCAGGATTCGATGCTGCGCTGGAGAAACTGCACCGACACGCTGTAAACGATGGCCCCCGGCAGCACCGCCAGAATTGCAAACATGCCCAGCAGCCGCAGGGTCAGCCGCGAACCCAGTTGCCGCGCACGCAGCCGGCGCACCAGCCGCACCAGCTGGAACACGGTGAGTCCGGCCAGCGCGGCAGCGAGCACGCCATTGGCCACCAGCAGCGTCTGATAGTGCTGCACGAACAGCCGCGTGTTGGCCGCAGCCGTGGCCAGCAGGAACAGGGCGATAGCGGCGACGACCACGCAAACCACGAGCAGCCAGCGCAACCAGCCGGGCGCGAGCAGTGGGGTGATGCGGGCGAGTCCGAATTTCATCGTGACGTGCTCAGGGGGGTCCGTTGAACGACCAACGGAACCACTCCGAGCCGATGTTCCAGTCGCGCGAGGCCAGCGCGTTGACCTGGAAGGGCTTGGGCAGTTGCGTGATGTCGAGACGCAGCCGCACCGCGGCCTGATAGGTCTGATCCTTCTTGAAGGTCCCGCTGTCGGCGACCTGCGGCCGGCGCACACGGGAAATGAACCGCACCACATCGTCGAGGTTGGCAAAACTGGTGAACAGCTGGCCGACAGTGACGCGGTACTGGCGCGTCAACGGCTGGTAGGCGAGGCGATAGGATTGCTGGCCGCCGGCGACGCGTTCATTCAGCCAATACCAGCGCGGACGCAGAATTTCCCATTCGAACAGGAAGGTGAGCGTCACGCCCTTGGCCAGCGCTTCCTCCAGTGTCGGCGTGAGCTGGATGTCGAAATCCGCTTCCAGCACGTAGCCTTCATCGCGCTCGGTCAGCGCCGCGCGCCGGATCTCGATGCCTTCGGTCTGCGCCGCGCAGACGGCGCCGCTCCAGAGGCCGGCCGCGAGCACCAGCGCCAGCAGGCGGCTAACGCTTTTCCAGAGCCGCGTAGAAAAATCCATCATGGCTCGCAGAGGGCAGCAACTGTCCGTCGGGCGCGCCGGCGGCGACGGGGAGGGCGGGAAGCGGGAGACGTCGCGCATCGGCGTGGCGCGACAAGAAATTCGCGACCTGTTGGTCGTTCTCACGCGCAAAAATTGAGCAGGTGATGTACAGCAATTTACCACCTCGCGCCAGCACCTGCCACAGCGCCTCGAGCAGGCGCGACTGCTCCGCCGCCAGCGCCGCCACGTCCGCCGGACGGCGCAGCCATTTCACGTCCGGGTGCCGGCGCACGATGCCCGAGGCGGTACAGGGCACATCGGCGAGCACGCGGTCGTACGGCACCCCGTCCCACCAGGCCGGCAGATTCCCCGCATCGGCTTCGATCAGACGCGCCTTGAGCCCGAGCCGGTCCAGGTTGTCGGCAACCCGGCGCAGGCGCACCGCATCACGGTCGAGCGCGGTCAGGTCCACTGCCGCGTACTCCAGAACGTGGGCGGCCTTTCCGCCCGGCGCGGCACAGGCATCGAGCACGCGCAGGCCATCGCGTGCATCAAGCAATGGGGCGGCCCACTGCGCGCCGGCGTCCTGCACGGAGACGTTCCCCTCGCTGAAACCAGGCACCTGCGTGACCGGAACCGCGCGGGCGCACTGCACGCCGTCGGCTTGCACGGGTTCCGCGGGGATGCCCGCCGCCGCCAGTGCGGCCAGACAAGCTTCGCGGGTGGTGCGCCGGCGATTCACCCGCAGCGTGAACGGCGGGTGCGTATTGTTCACGTCGAGGATCTCCCGCCAGCGTGCCGGATACTGCTCGCGCAGCACCTCGATCCACCAGTGCGGATGGGCGTAGCGGGCCTCGTCGGTCACGAGCCCCGCGGCCAGCGCTTCGCGGCGGCGCAGGTAATTGCGCAGCACGCCGTTGACGAAACCCGTGCCGTGTCCGTGCGTCCAGCGGCCCGCCACGGCCGCCGCCGCGTTGACGACCGCATGCGGTGCGGCGCGCGTGTATTCGAACTGGTAGACCGCCACCCACAGCAGCGCGGCCACCCGCGGGTCATCGGGCAGTTTGCGCAGCAGGGGCGCCAGCAGCGCCTGCACGCGCGTGAGCCAGCGCAGGGTGCCGTAAGCGGCATCCTGCGCTGCCGCGCGCGTGTGAGCCGTCAGCGTCGGCTCCGCGGCCCGCAGGTGATCGAGCGTCGCGGTGAGGCTGGCACCCGCCAGTACGCGGGTTACGGCATTCGCGGCAAACCTCTGGATGTCGTTCATGCCATCACGCGTCCGGTGGCGGGTCGAAACGTTGGCCGACACGCAGTCGAGCGCCCGCCGCATAGGCCGGTGCCGTCAGCCGGCGACCGCCGGCCCGCTGCAATTCCGTAATGGCCAACGCGCCTTCGCCGCAACCGACCACGATGGCCTCTGCGGTCAGCGCGGCGATCGTTCCCGGCGCTGTCCCCGCCGCCGCAACCGGTCGTCCCTGCCACAGCTTGATGGCAACACCATCCATCCGGGCACTAGCGCCCGGACGCGGATGGAGGGCGCGGAGCTGGCGCTCGATTGCCGACGCGGCTTGCGTCCACAGGACCTCGGCGTCGCGCGCGGTGATCTTTTCCGCATAGGTGGCGAGCCGGTCGTCCTGCGCCACCACTGATGGAAAACCCGCAGCCGATCCCAGCAGGGCGACGATGTCGCGGGCACCTTGCGTCGCGAGGCGGTCGTGCAGGCTGCCGGTCGTATCGTCGGGCCCGATGGAGACCCGCGTCTGCATCAGCGTCGGACCCGTGTCGAGGCCGGCTTCCATCTGCATAAGGGTGATGCCGGTTTCAGCATCGCCGGCCAGCAACGCGCGCTGGATGGGCGCGGCCCCGCGCCAGCGCGGCAGAAGCGAAGCATGAATGTTGACGCACCCCCTTTTGGGCACGGCCAGTACTGCTGGCGGCAGAATTAATCCGTAGGCGACCACGACCATCAGTTCCGGTGCCAGCGCGAACAGGGCCGCCTGCGCGCCGGGCTCCCGCAGACCGACGGGCTGCAACACCGGCAGACCGCGGCGAGTTGCGCACGCCTTGACTGCGCTGGCCTGCAGGGCAAGGCCGCGGCCCGCCTGCCGGTCCGGCCGCGTGAGCACGCCGGCCACGACATGCCCTGCGTCCACGATCGCATCGAGCGCAACAGCAGCAAACGGCGGGGTACCCGCGAAAACGAGACGCACGGTACGTTCAGCGCGGGCCGCTACATGACGCGCGCGCGCTGCTTTTCCAGTTTGTTGGCAATGCGGCTGCGCTTCAGCCGCGAAAGATATTCGACGAACACCTTGCCATCGAGATGATCGATCTCGTGCTGTAGGCATACCGCCAGCAGGCCTTCGGCCTCCACGCTGAAGGGACGTCCATTCCGGTCCAGCGCGCGCACCGTCACTTGCGCGGCGCGGCGCACGATTTCGAAGATGTCGGGCACTGACAGGCACCCTTCTTCAGATTCGGCATCCCCGGATCGCGCGACGATTTCAGGGTTGATGAAGACTTGCAGGGCGTCGTGCGTATCCGACAGGTCCATCAGGATGATACGTTTGTGAACGTTCACTTGTGTTGCGGCCAAGCCAATCCCCGGCGCGGCATACATGGTTTCAGCCATGTCATTGATCAGATTACGAATTTCGTTGTTTACGGCGGAGACGGGCGTCGCCACTGTATGCAATCGATCATCCGGGTACACCAAGATGGGTAAAATCGCCATAATTTCTTGCAAATTTAACGTACTAGAGGCAGACTTTAAACAATGACTTTAGTTTACGGCGGTTTGCCATTGATCGCGCAGTTGATCGTGCTGAGATAGCGTTGGCGAGTACGCGTCAGCCATCCACCGTGCGGCCACATAATGGCTGAAACCGTCGTTAAAGAGGGGAATTATCCGTGAAACCGATTATATCGACGCTCCTCGCAGCGCTGACCCTCGCGACTGCCGCACACGCGGCCACCGTGAGCGATTTGCAGCACAACGCACCGGACCGCTACGTCGTAGTCCCCGGCGACACGCTCTGGGGCATTGCCGGGCGCTATCTGAAGAGCCCCTGGAAGTGGCCCGAACTGTGGAAAGCCAACCGGGATCAGGTCCGTAATCCCAACCTCATTTTCCCGGGTGAAGTGCTGGTGCTCGATCGCAGCGGTATGGAAGTCAGCCTGCGGGTCGAAAACACCATCACGCTTTCACCGCAGGTGCGCGCCGACAGTCTGCCGCCGGAGCCGATTCCGACCATCCCGCTGACGGCGATCGGGCCTTTTCTTTCGCAGTCGCGTATCGTCGGCGAAAACGACCTCGCGAAGGTGCCGGTGGTGATCTCCGTCCAGGAAAGCCGGCTGGCCGTCGGCAGCGGCAGCCGGCTTTATTCCAAGGGACTCGATGTCGGTACCGACTTCTGGCAGATCCTGCGGCGGGACCAGAGGCTGGTCGATCCGGACAACAAGGAGACGCTCGGTTGGCTCGCCATTTATCTCGGCGACGCGCGTGTCACGCAACGGGGGCCCGTTGATACGCTGCAGATGACGTCGGCCAAAAAGGAAGTTTTCTTCGGTGATGCACTGGTGCCCGCACCGCGCCAGGAACTCGCGGACAACTTCTATCCCCGCGCACCCGCCAAACCGGTTTCGGCCAAGATCGTCTACATGTACGACAACCTGTATGAGACGGGGCAGTACCGCATCATCGTCATCTCGAAAGGAAGCCGCGAAGGCGTCGAAGTCGGCAATGTACTGGCGCTGTGGCGCAATCCGGCCGCCCGGACAGCCCTGCGGCAGGCACCACTCTACGGCCGGACCGGCCCGACCGCGGATAACCAGCTTCGTCCCTACCGCAGCGTTCCGATCGAGGCCCGTAACGCGCCGGTGTACGGTTACTTCGGTCTGGGTTCCGGCAGTTTCCAGAATCCGGCGGTCAACATTCCCGTCGAACAGTTGCCGGAGTTCCGCTACGGCCTGGCCATGGTCTTTCGCGTATTCGAAAAGAGCGCTTTCGCACTCGTGATGCAATCCGACCTTCAGGTCGATCTTTACGACATGGCCCTCAATCCCTGAGGGCTCGCTGCCGGCGGAAGACCCCATGCCCGCTGCCGGCCTCCCGGAACTGGAAGCCGCACTCCGGTTGGCTTTTACGCCGGGCCTTGGCCCAGCGCGGCTGCGTGAACTTCGGGAGGCTTTTGGCTGCGCCAGCGCCACACTGGCTGCAACCGTCTCCGCACTGACGCGCGTGGTCGGCCATGAACTCGCGGCAAGCATACACAGCGGAGGCAACGCGGAGGCGGCAACAGCGGCGCTAGGCTGGTGCGATGGCGACAGCCAGTCCCTGTTGATACCGGAGGAGCCGGGCTATCCCGCATTACTCGCAGAGATTGCCGATCCGCCGCCGGTCCTGTTCGTCAAGGGCCGGGCTTCCCTGCTGCACTTGCCGGCAGTCGCCGTCGTCGGCAGCCGCAATGCCACAGTGCAGGGCTGCAACAACGCCGAAGCGTTTGCACGGGCGCTGTCGGACGCCGGTCTGACCATCGTCAGCGGACTCGCACTTGGTGTGGATGCCGCCGCACACCGCGGCGGCCTGGCGGGCACGGGACGCAGCGTTGCCGTCATTGGCACCGGTATCGACGTCGTCTACCCCGCGCGCAATCGTGCGCTCGCGCACCAATTGGCGGAGGAAGGCGCACTCGTCTCCGAGTTTCCGCTCGGCACGCGCGCGCTCGCCGGCAACTTCCCGCGTCGCAACCGGGTGCTCTCCGGTCTCTCGCTCGGTTGCCTGGTGATCGAGGCGGCCGTGCACAGCGGCTCGCTGATCACCGCGCGGCTCGCCGCCGAGCAGGGCCGCGATGTGTTCGCTCTGCCCGGTTCCATCCATTCGCCGCTCGCCAAGGGCTCTCACCTGCTGATCAAGCAGGGCGCGAAGCTGGTGGATAGTGCGCAAGACGTACTGGAAGAGTTGCGCTTCGCAGCCCCGGCTTCTCAGGTCCCATCGGACACGCCACTGCAGGCGGCTCACGATGCGTCCAGCGCAGCCATCCTCGACGCATTGGGCTGGGATCCGTGCGATGGCGACACGCTGGCCGCCCGCACCGGAATCCCGCCTCACGCCTTGCAGTCCGTGCTGCTCAGCCTTGAACTAGCAGGGGAAATCGCGATTCTCGCCGGCGGAAGACTACAGCGCGTCAAGCGCGGGACGTGACCCGTCTCCTTGCCCGGGGTTTTTTTTGTCCGTATCATCCGCCGCTCTCCAAACCCCGGACGGCCCGCCGGCCCCAGTCCCGTCTGGCCGGCGCGAACGATGGCGACAAAAAAAACCAGCGCAAAAAAAACTGCTGCAGCCAAAACGCTCGCGAAAAAATCGCCGCGCGCTGCACCAGCAATACCTGCGCCCGCCGCCCGCGCTGCACGTACCAGCCGCGCCGCCTCTGGCAGCGCGTCCGGCAAGCAACTCATCATTGCCGAGAAGCCCTCCGTCGCCAACGACATCGCCCGCGTGCTGGGGGGCTTCAAGAAGCAGGGCGACTACTTTGAAAGCGACGACCGCGTGCTGTCGTCGGCGGTCGGCCACCTGCTGCAGTTGGCGGTGCCTGAGGAATTCGAAGTCAAGCGGGGCAAATGGTCGTTTGCCAACCTGCCGGTCATTCCGCCCCACTTTGCCCTGCAACCGATCGAAAAGAACGCCGAGCGTCTCAAGACCCTCGTCAAGCTGATCAAGCGCAAGGACGTCGGCAGCATCGTCAACGCTTGCGACGCGGGCCGTGAGGGCGAACTGATTTTCCGCAACATCGCGCGCCACAGCGGCACCACCAAGCCCGTGCAGCGGCTGTGGCTGCAGTCGATGACGCCCGCCGCCATCCGGGACGGCTTCACGCGCCTGCGCACTGACGAGGAAATGCTGCCGCTCGCCGATGCGGCGGTCTGCCGGTCGGAGGCCGACTGGCTGGTCGGCATCAACGGCACGCGCGCGATGACCGCGTTCAACTCCAAGTCCGGCGGTTTCCACCTGACCACCGTGGGCCGCGTGCAAACACCCACCCTCGCCATCCTGGTGGACCGCGAGGAACGCATCAAGAAGTTCGTGCCGCGAGACTACTTTGAAGTACATGCCGTGTTTGCGGCGCAGGCGGGCGAATACGATGCCCGCTGGTTCGACGAGAATTTCGACCGCAAGCAGCGCGAAGACGATGCCGAACTGAAGGCCGAGCGCCTGTGGGAACGCGCGCGCGCGGAAGCCATCCGCGCCAAGTGCACAGGCCGACCTGCCACGGTGGAAGAGGAAAGCAAGCCGGCCACGCAACTCTCCCCGCTGCTCTACGACCTGACCAGCCTGCAGCGCGAAGCCAACGGCCGTTTCGGTTTCTCGGCCCGCAACACGCTGGGCTTGGCACAGGCCTTGTACGAGAAGCACAAAGTGCTGACCTATCCGCGGACCGATGCGCGTGCGCTGCCCGAGGACTACCTGGACACGGTCAACGACACGCTCAAGATGCTGCAGGATGGCGCCTTCGTCTCCGGACCGGGAAGCAACTACGCGCCCTTCGCGAAGAAAGTGCTGAAGCAAGGCTGGGTCAAGCCGAACAAGCGGATTTTCAACAACGCCAAAATATCGGATCACTTCGCGATCATCCCGACCACGCTGGCACCCAAGGTGCTGTCGGAGCCGGAACAGAAGCTCTACGACCTGGTGGTCAAGCGCTTTCTGGCCGTGTTCTATCCGGCATCGGAATACCGGGTCACGACCCGCATCACGCGCGTCGAGGGCGAGGCCTTCAAAACCGAAGGCCGCATCATGGTCGCGCCGGGCTGGCTGGAAGTGTACGGGCGTGACCTGCAGTCGGAAACGACACCGGAACTGGTGGTGGTGAAAGCCGGCGAGAAGCCGCTCGCGCAAACCGTCGAAGTCCAGGCGCTGCAGACCAAACCGCCGCCGCGTTTCACCGAGGCCACGCTGCTGTCCGCCATGGAAGGCGCTGGCAAGCTGGTGGAAGACGAGGAACTGCGGGAGGCCATGCGGGAAAAGGGCCTCGGCACGCCCGCGACACGGGCGTCGATCATCGAGGGGCTGATCCTTCAGGATTACGTACAGCGCAGCGCCCGCGAACTGCAGCCGACGGCCAAAGCCTTCTCGCTCATGACTCTGCTGCGCGGCCTGCAGATCGACGAATTGACCAAGCCCGAGCTCACTGGCGACTGGGAATACCAGTTGTCGGAAATGGAGCACGGCAAGGTTAAACGCGAGCAGTTCATGCGCCAGATCGAGGCGATGACGAAGAAGATCGTCGCGCGCGCCAAGAGTCACGAGAGCGACACGGTGCCTGGCGAGTTTTCCACGCTGGCAACGGCCTGCCCGAAATGCGCCGGCGTTGTGAAGGAAAACTACAAGAAGTTCCAGTGCCAGAAATGCGATTTTTCGCTCTGGCGCATCCTCGCCGGGCGCCAACTCGAACCGCAGGAAGTCGATGAACTCATCAAGGCCGGCAAAGTCGGCCCACTCCAGGGCTTTCGCAGCCGCCTGGGCAAACCGTTTGCCGCCATGCTCAAGCTGGTGCCGCCCGAGTACAAGATCGAATTCGATTTCGGCCAGTCCGGCGGCGACAACGCCGAACCGGTCGATTTTTCAGGCCACACCGCGCTGGGGCCGTGTCCGAAATGTGGTTCCCGCGTGTTCGACCACGGCATCGCTTTCGTCTGCGAAAAGTCCGTCGGGCCGGAACGCACGTGTGACTTCCGGTCGGGCAAGATCATTCTCCAGCGCCAGATGGAAACCGAGCAGATGCAGAAATTGTTGGCGACCGGCCGCACCGACCTGCTGCACCGCTTCATTTCGAAGAAAGGCCGGCCTTTCTCCGCCTTTCTGGTACGCGGCGAAGGGGGCAAGGTGACCTTCGAGTTTGCGCCGCGGGAAGCCAAGGGCACCAAAGCCAAAGCGGGCGCGGTGGCCAAAAAAGCCGCCGCGTCCTAACCCGTCTGGGGCCTGCTCTCCTGGTGCAGGGCTCTCAGATATCGAGGTTGCGCACGCCCAGCGCGTTGCTTTCGATAAAAGCGCGCCGCGGTTCGACGAGGTCACCCATCAGGGTGGTGAAGATCTCGTCGGCGCCGATGGCGTCCTCGATCTGCGCCTTGAGCAGGCGGCGCACCGTCGGATCCATGGTGGTTTCCCAGAGCTGGCCTGGATTCATCTCGCCCAGCCCTTTGTAGCGCTGGACACCAAGCCCACCGCGCGTTTCCTCCAGCAGCCAGTCGATCACCTGCTTGAACGCCGTCACCGGCCGGCGATGCTCGCCGCGCTTGACGTAAGCCCCCTCGCCGAGCAGCCCCTGCAACACCTGCGCCGTCTTGCGGATTTCCTCGTAGTCGCCGCTGTGCAGGAAATCCCAGTCGATCGCGGTCTGGTGCGCGTTGCCGTGCTGCATGCGGGTGATCAGGAGGAAGTAGCGCTCGTGCTTGTCGTCAAAGCGCGGCTCCACCTTGAGGTCGCTGTCGTCCAGCAGCTTGTTCAGTTTGGCGGCGCTCGCGGCGGCCGCCATTTCGCTGGAAATATCCAGTTCCGGATCGCGCAGCAACGCATTGAGCACAACCGGATCGGTCGCCCGGCTGAGCCGTTCGATGACGGCTTCGGCGACGAAATATTGCTTCGCCACCAGCTCCAGCGCCTCCCGCTGCAGCGGCTTGCCCGCCGCGGTGGTGTACAGCTCCGCCTCTTCGAGCGCCAGCCGCAGCAGGTATTCCTTCAGTTCGTGATCGTCCTTGAGGTAGCGCTCCTGCTTGCCGTGCTTGATCTTGTAGAGCGGCGGCTGGGCGATGTAGATGTGCCCGCGTTCGATCAGTTCCGGCATCTGGCGATAGAAAAACGTCAGCAGCAAGGTCCGGATGTGCGAACCGTCGACGTCCGCGTCCGTCATGATGATGATGCGGTGGTAGCGCAGCTTGTCCGCGTTGTATTCATCCTTGCCGAAACCGGTGCCGAGCACGGTGATCAGTGTCGCGATCTCCGCCGAGGACACCAGCTTGTCAAAGCGCGCGCGTTCGACGTTCAGGATCTTGCCCTTGAGCGGCAGGATCGCCTGGAACTTGCGGTCGCGCCCCTGCTTGGCTGAGCCGCCCGCGGACTCGCCCTCGACGATGTACAGCTCACACTGGGACGGATCCCGTTCCTGGCAGTCCGCGAGCTTGCCCGGTAGCCCTAGCGAGTCCAGCACCCCTTTGCGACGCGTCATGTCGCGCGCCTTGCGCGCGGCTTCCCGCGCCCGCGCCGCCTCGATGATCTTCAGCGTGATGATCTTGGCGTCGGTCGGCTTTTCCAGCAGGAACTCGGCCAGTTTCTGGCCCACGATTTCCTGCACCACGGGTGCTACTTCCGAGCTGACCAGCTTGTCCTTGGTCTGGGAGGAGAACTTGGGCTCGGGAATCTTCACCGACAGCACGCAGGTGAGGCCTTCCCGCATGTCGTCGCCGCTGGTATCGACCTTGGCTTTTTTCGCGAGTTCGTTGGACTCGATGTACTGGTTCAGCGTGCGCGTCATGGTCTGGCGCAGCGCGGTCAGATGGGTGCCGCCGTCCCGCTGCGGGATATTGTTGGTGAAGCACTGCACCGTTTCCTGGTAGGAATCGTTCCACTGCATGGCGCATTCGACGGTGATGCCGTCGCGTTCGCCGATGACATAGAAAATGTTCGGGTGCAGCACGCTCTTGCTGCGGTTCATGTATTCGACGAACGCCTTGACGCCACCGCCGTGCGCGAAGTTTTCCTGCTTGCCCGTACGCTGGTCCAGCAGGGTGATTTTCACGCCGTGGTTCAGAAACGAAAGCTCGCGCAGGCGCCGGGCCAGAATCTCGTAATGGAATTCAACCTTGCCGAAGGTTTCCTTGCTGGCGAGGAAATGAACTTCCGTACCGCGCTTTTCCGTCTTGCCGGTGGCCTTGATCGGCGCGACGGCCACGCCGTCTCGGAACTCCAGATAATGCACTTTGCCGTCGCGCAGGACGGTGAGCCGCAGCCACTCGGACAGCGCGTTCACCACGGAGACGCCGACGCCGTGGAGGCCGCCGGAAACCTTGTAGGAATTCTGGTCGAACTTGCCGCCGGCGTGCAGTTCCGTCATCACGATTTCGGCGGCGCTGCGCTTGAATTCGTCGTCACTCTTGACGTCCACCGGGATACCGCGTCCGTTGTCGACGACGCTGATGGAATTGTCCGGATGGATGGTGATGGTGATTTCGTTGCAGTGGCCCGCCAGCGCCTCATCGATCGCGTTGTCGAGCACTTCGAACACCATGTGGTGCAGGCCGGTGCCGTCGGCGGTGTCGCCGATGTACATCCCGGGCCGCTTGCGGACGGCTTCCAACCCCTTGAGGACCTTGATGCTGTCGGCGTCGTAGTCTTGTTGTTTTTCTGCCATGTTCCTGGACTTCCTGCTTGTGCGTGATGGTTGGTTTCAGGTTTTACGAATCAGATCCGCATCGGCATTACGACGTACCGGAATTCCGGCAGATCGGGCATGCTGATCAAAACGCTGCTGTTGGCGTCCCCCAGGCCGCAATGGACCTGTTCGCGCTGCACATTGGTCAGTACGTCGAGCAGATAATTGACGTTGAATCCGATGTCGAGCGCCTCACCCTGGTAGTCGATTTCGATATCTTCGGAGGCTTCCTCCTGCTCGGTATTCGTGCAGGAGATCCGCAACGTATTGGCCGTCAGCATCCAGCGCACCCCGCGAAACTTTTCGTTCGACAGAATGGCGACCCGCTGCAGGGCCTGCTGCAGCGTCGTCCGCGCGATGGTGAAGGTTTTCTGCGAACTGGCGGGAATGACGCGCTGGTAATCCGGAAACTTGCCGTCCACCACTTTCGTGACCAGTTCGATGTTGCCGAAAGCGAAGCGGGCCTGGTTGGGCGCGAGCTGCACGTTGACGGGTTCGTCGCCATCGCCGAGCAGCTTGACCAGTTCCACCACCGCCTTGCGCGGCAGGATGGCCTCCTGGCGTTCCTTGACTCCTTCCAGGGAGCGCATCGCCAACGCCAGCCGGTGGCCGTCGGTGGCCACCGCCTTGAGCTTGCCTTCCTCCAGCACCAGCAACATGCCGTTCAGGTAGTAGCGTATGTCCTGTTGCGCCATCGCATACTGCACCAGCAACAGCAGGGAGCGCAGCGCGCCCTGCGGGATCGAGAACGTGACGGCCCCCTCGGTCGCCGGGGAGACCTTGGGAAAGTCGTCGGCCGGCAGCGTCTGCAGATTGAAGCGGCTCTTGCCCGCCTTCACCTGCACGCGGTTCGGCTGGGCCTCCAGGGTAACGTCCGCACCATCGGGTAGCGAACGCAGAATGTCGTGCAGCTTCCGGGCCGATACGGTGATTGGTTGCGCGACCTTGGCATCTCCGCCGGCTGAAAACTTCGCGGTCACCTGAATTTCGAGATCCGTGGCCACCAGCTGCAACACGTTCTCGCGCTGTTCGAGCAGCACGTTGGAGAGGATCGGCAGCGTGTGACGCTTTTCGACGATGCCGGTAACCGCCTGGAGGGGCTTCAGCAGATCGTCGCGGCTGGCTTGTAGTAGTTTCATAAGATATATATATAAAGAATAAGACTAGTAGTAATGCGTCCCGGACTGTGGATAAAGTGCATCCCTGTCCTGCCGCCGCCGTGGTGGGCTGAGTTCTGCAAGCCTTCGTGTCGTGCAAGCCTGTGGGGCTGTTGTGGTCAAACTGTGGAGGAAATCCGGCGTTGTCCGGAAAGCCTCGTTATGCACAGTTTGTTCAGCGTAGATCAACTGCGCAGCACCTTGAGCAGAGAAACAAAATCCCGCGTGATATCGGTGTTCGCCGACCGCAGCGCGGAAATCTTCCGGCAGGCATGCAGGACTGTCGTATGGTCGCGGCCGCCGAAGGCATCCCCGATATCGGGATAACTGAGCGTAGTCAGTTCCTTGGCCAGCGCCATGGCCACCTGCCGCGGCCGCGCGACGTTGCGGCTGCGCTTCTTGGAATACATTTCCGAGACCTTGATCTTGTAGTAATCGGCCACGGTCTTCTGGATGTTGTCGACGGATACCTGGCGGCTCTGGATGGCCAACAGGTCCTTCAGCGCCTCGCGCGCTGCGTCCACCGTGATTTCCTTGCCGGCGAAGCGCACGTAGGCGAGCGTGCGCTTCAAGGCGCCCTCGAGCTCGCGCACGTTGGACTGGATATGCCGGGCGATGAAGAAGGCCACGGTTTCATCGAGCTGCACGCCCTCGACCTCTGCTTTCTTCAGCAGGATGGCGACCCGCATCTCGAGTTCGGGGGGCTCGACGGCCACGGTCAGACCCCAGCCGAAACGGGAGATCAGGCGGTCCTCGATGCCGGCGATTTCCTTGGGATAGGAATCGCAGGTGATGACGACCTGCTTGCGGGACTCGATGAGGGCGTTGAAGGCGTAAAAGAATTCTTCCTGGGTCCTGCTTTTGCCGTTGAAGAACTGGATGTCGTCGATCAGCAGCACGTCGAGCGAATGGTAGTAGCGCTTGAAGTCGTCGAAAGCCTTGTGCTGGTAGGCGCGGACCACGTCCGAGACGTACTGTTCGGCGTGGATGTAGCGCACCCGGCTTTCCGGCGTGCGTTCCTGCACCAGATTGCCGATGGCCTGGATGAGGTGGGTTTTGCCCAGCCCGACGCCACCGTAGACGAAGACCGGGTTGTAGGCTTCGCCCGGACGTTCAGAAATCTGGATCGCGGCCGCACGCGCCAGCTCGTTGGCTTTGCCGGTCACGAAGCTGGCGAACGTGAATTCGGGGTTCAGCCGGGAGACCTCGCGGGCACTGGCGCGGGCCGCGGCGGGGGCGGGCGCCGGGAGCGCCTTGGCTACCGGCCGCGGTTCGCGTTCCGCGACCACCAGTTGAATCTTGCAGCCAGCGCCCAGTTTTTCATGCGCCAGTCGTTCGATATCGGCGAAGAAACGGTCGCGGATCCACTGCTGCACGAAGCGGTTGGGGGCCACCAGCAAAAGCGTGTCGCCGTCCTGTTTGACTTCCAGCGGCTTCAGCCAGGTACGGAACTGCTGCGGCGGGAGCTGTTGCTCGAAATGCGCAAGACAGGAACGCCAGAAGCTGTTCATCGACGATAACAAGAGGGTTTGGGTGTGAGGGCTTGGCGTCGGAAGAAGCGCGTGAAACGCGATAATGGCAGCTTCAATCAAGGCCGAAATTTTACTCCGAGCCGGGGGGCTTAGCCACCGAGGAAGACCCGGCGGCGCGGGTTCTGATGCGCGAAAGCAGGGTGTTGCCGAGGTTGACACTGGAGGGCTTGAACGGGTCTAATACCGCCCTTTTTCCCGCGCCGGAACTCCTCTCATGAAGCGCACTTACCAGCCGTCCAAAACCCGCCGCAATCGCACCCACGGCTTTCTCGTCCGCAGCAAAACCCGCGGTGGCCGTGCCGTGCTCCGCGCGCGTCGCGCCAAGGGGCGCGCCCGCCTCGCCGTCTGAGCATGCCGCCGAGTGCGGCGGACGGCTATGCCCGCCGGCATCGATTGCGCGGGCAAAGGGATTTTGCAGCAATCATGCGTGCGCGCGCCGGGGCATCCGGCGAGCGCCTTTCCGTGTTGGTCCGTCGCAGTGATGGGGCTTTGTCGCGCCTCGGGATGATCGTGCCCAAGGCGCTGGCCGCGCGCGCCGTGGACCGAAATTACATTCGCCGGGTTGCCCGCGAGCAGTTTCGTCGCGCCGATGCCGGCGGCTATGACGTTATCGTCCGCCTGCGTCAGCGGTATATCCGCGAGCCCAGGGGCGTCCTCGGCCGTGAACTTGCCGAATTGCTGGCGCGGGCCCTGCCTGCGCGTCCGCCACATGAAAGTTGATGTCTGACCATGGATACGCAGCGCCTCGTTCTTTTGTTTGTGTTCTGTTTTTCGCTCTTCTTCCTGCTAGATGGATGGCAGAAGGACCGGCAGCCGCCGGTTGCGTCCAAGGGCCCGGTCGCGACTGCGCCCGCGGCCAATCCCAATCTTGGCGATATCCCCACGCTTTCCGCCCCGCTGGCGGGCAAGGACAAGTCGGCGGCTGCGCCGGCAGCGGTACCCGGGGGCGCCGCGCCCGCGGCCGGCGAGCGTCTGCGCGTCGAGACCAACCTGATGCTGGCCGAAATCGATACGGCGGGGGGTGAACTCACGACGGTGGAACTGCGCAGGCACCGCGATACGGTGGATCAGCGCAAGACGCTCCGCCTTCTGAAGCGTGAAGGTGACGAAGTCTATGTCGCGCAATCCGGCCTGATTGGCGGCGATCTGCCCAACCACCGCACGCTGTGGAAAGTGGAAACGCCGCCGGGATCCCTGGCGCCGGTGCTGGTGTACCGGACACCGGGCGGCGTCGAGGTGCGCAAGCGCTTTGTCTTCCGCCAGGACAGTTACCTGATCGATGTCGATTTCGAGATCAAGAACGAAACCGGGGCGCCGGTCGAGGCGGACGCCTACTTCCAGTTCGTCCGTGATGGCAAGGCACCGCCGGGCCTGTCCGACATGGTGCCGACCTTTTTTGGTTTTGCGTGGTTCACCGACGCGGACAAATTCAATAAAGTGACTTTCGGTGACATCGACAAGTACAAGCAGCCGTTCACCAGGAAAGCGAACGATGGGTGGATCGCACTGTTGCAGCATTATTTTATGGCGGCCTGGCTGCCATCGAATGGTGAGCCGCGTGAGTTCCGCATCCGCAAACTGGAGAACGGGCTCTATTCCGCCGCCGTGATTGTGAGCGCCGGGACTATCGCGCCGGGCGCCACCGGGACCGTCCGTATGCCGCTGTACGTGGGCCCGCAGGAACAGAGCAATCTGGCCCTGCTGGCGCCGGGCCTGGATCGCTCCATCGACTACGGCATTCTTTCCATACTTGCCGAGCCCTTGTTCTGGCTGCTGTCCTGGATCCATGGCTTGGTCGGCAACTGGGGCCTCGCGATTATCGTGCTGACCATCATGGTGAAGGCGGTGTTCTACCCGCTCTCGGCCGCGAGTTATCGCTCGATGGCGAAGATGCGCGTGCTGACGCCCAAGATGCAGAAGCTGAAGGACCAGTACGGCGGCGACCGCCAGCGCCTGAATCAGGCCATGATGGAGTTGTACAAGACGGAGAAGATCAATCCGCTCGGTGGCTGTCTGCCAATATTGGTGCAAATACCTGTTTTCATTTCACTTTATTGGGTTTTGTTGGCCAGTGTTGAATTGCGGCACGCCCCGTTCTACGGCTGGATCACCGATCTCTCCCTGCCCGATCCGTTCTACGTGCTGCCGGTGCTGATGGGCGCCACCATGATCATTCAGACTTGGCTGAGCCCGACGCCGCCGGACCCGGTGCAGGCCAAGATTATGAAGATCATGCCGGTGGCGTTCTCGGTCTTCTTCTTCTTCTTCCCGGCCGGCCTCGTGCTCTACTGGCTCGTCAACAACATCCTGTCGATCGCGCAGCAGTACTACATCACGCGCCAGATGGAGCAGGGCAAGGCGGCCTGAAGATCGCCTGACCGCGCGCGCTTGCGCCACAATCGCGGCAATCACTGCCGCGCACGCATGGCCGCCGACCTCATCGCCGCGATTGCAACGCCACCCGGACGCGGTGGCATCGGCATCGTACGCGTCTCGGGCCCTGCGCTCGCGCCTTTCTATGCCACGCTGACGGCACACGCACCGCACGCGCGCCGTGTCAGCGTGGTGCGTTTTCTTGCGAGCGACGGCTCCACGATCGATGAAGGTCTTGCGCTGTACTTCGCCGCGCCGCACTCGTTCACGGGCGAGGACGTGGTCGAACTCCAGGGTCACGGCGGGCCGGTCGTCATGCAACTGCTGCTCCAGCGCTGCCTTGAGCTGGGTGCCCGGCCGGCCGCGCCCGGTGAATTTACCCAGCGCGCTTATCTCAACGGGAAACTCGACCTCGCGCAGGCGGAAGCCGTTGCCGATCTGATCGACGCTGCCTCGGTGGCCGCTGCGCGCAGCGCGATGCGCTCGCTGAGCGGCGAGTTCTCGGAAGCCGTCGAGGCGCTCATCGCTGCGCTAACCGAGCTGCGCGCCCTCACGGAGGCCACGCTCGATTTTCCGGAAGAGGAGGTGGACTTCCTGCAGGCAACGGTCGCCGGGGCTCGTCTGGAGGCTGTGCGTTCGCGCTTGGCCCACGTCTTGGCAAGCGCCCGCCGGGGTGCTTTGCTGCGGGAGGGGGTCAAGGTCGTGATCGCCGGCGCACCGAATGTCGGAAAATCCAGCATTATCAATAGATTATCAGGTTCTGAGGTAGCGATCGTGACAGCGATCCCTGGCACCACGCGCGACGCCATCCGGCAGGACATCCAGCTGGCAGGGGTGCCGCTGCATCTGGTCGACACGGCCGGGCTGCGTCCCACCGAGGACGTCGTCGAAAAACTGGGCATCGCACGCACCGAACGGGAACTGGCGCAGGCCGGGGTCGTGATGGAGGTCGTGGAGGCGTCCGCGGCGGGAGTCCCTCTGATCGGCCTTGCCACAGGGGTTCCGCACATCCGGGTGCGCAACAAGATCGACCTGACGGCGGAAGCACCCACCCTCAGCCGCACCGGTCAGATGTGGGAGATCGCGCTCTCGGCGAAGACAGGCGCAGGGATGGCACTGCTGGAGCAGGCAATCCTGGAGGCTGCGGGTTGGGAGGGCGCCGAGGAAGGCCTGTTCCTGGCCCGGGAACGGCACCTGAAGGCCTTGCAGGCGGCTGCCGGGCATCTGGAGCAGGCGGCCACACTGGCGGGCGCCTTGGAGCTCTTCGCGGAAGAACTGCGCCTTGCCCAGGAGCAGTTGGGTCAGATTACGGGCAGGGTGACGGCCGACCAGTTGCTCGGGCAGATTTTCTCCCGCTTCTGTATCGGAAAGTAGGCTCTTGGCAGGGCGCCGGATGGTCCCGGTGTTTCACGTGAAACATGATGGGAAATGAGGAATATCAGCCCCCACCCGATGTTTCACGTGAAACGGATACGACGGTCGCCAGTCGCCTATCCAGAGCGCAGAGGCATCGGCTATGATGCGCGCCTCGCGGAACGCCCATGACCATGCTTTCTCCTGACTCTTTCGATGTGATTGTGGTGGGTGGCGGCCACGCCGGGACCGAGGCCGCGCTGGCGGCTGCCCGTAGCGGCAGCCGGACGCTGCTATTGACGCATAACGTCGAAACCCTCGGCCAGATGTCCTGCAATCCCTCGATTGGCGGCATCGGTAAGGGACACCTCGTTAAGGAGATCGACGCGCTGGGCGGAGCGATGGCAGCGGCGGCCGATGAAGCGGGTATCCAGTTTCGCATCCTGAATTCGCGCAAGGGTCCGGCCGTGCGGGCGACCCGCGCACAGGCGGACCGGGTGCTCTACCGGCAAGCCATCCGCAGCCGCTTGGAAAATCAACGTAACCTATTGATTTTTCAACAATCTGTCGACGATCTCCTGGTAAAGAACGGGCGTGTAACGGGCGTCGTGACGCAACTGGGCGTCCGCTTTCAGGCGCACACCGTCGTGCTGACCACTGGTACTTTCCTAGCTGGACTGATCCACGTCGGCCTTGAGCACCACCAGGCCGGGCGGGCAGGCGACCCGCCGGCGGTGGCGCTCGCCGCGAAGCTGCGTGAAATGAATCTGCCAGTGGGCCGCCTGAAAACCGGCACACCGCCGCGCATCGACGGCCGCACCATCGATTTTTCGGAACTGACGCCGCAGCCTGGCGATACGCCGGTGCCGGTGTTTTCGTTTCTGGGCCACGCGGAACAACATCCCGCGCAAGTGCCGTGCTGGATCACGCATACCAATCTGCGCACGCACGAGATCATTCGCGGTGGTCTCGATCGTTCGCCCCTGTTCACCGGCGTAATCGAAGGGGTGGGCCCGCGCTACTGCCCGTCGATCGAAGACAAGATCACGCGCTTCGCCGACAAGAGCGGACACCAGATCTTCCTCGAGCCGGAAGGGCTCACGGTCAACGAGTACTACCCCAACGGCATTTCGACGAGCCTGCCCTTCGACGTGCAAGTGGCGCTCGTGCGTTCGATCAAGGGCCTCGAGCACGCGCACCTCACGCGGCCGGGCTATGCCATCGAATACGATTACTTCGATCCACGCGGGCTGAAGTCTTCGCTCGAAACGAAAGCGATCGCCGGCTTGTTCTTCGCTGGCCAGATCAACGGCACGACCGGATATGAAGAGGCGGCTGCGCAAGGCCTGCTTGCCGGCATCAACGCCGCGCGCCAGGCGCGCGATGAAACGCCGTGGTGTCCGCGGCGTGATGAAGCCTATCTCGGTGTGCTGGTGGACGATCTCGTCACGCAGGGCGTTGCCGAGCCGTACCGCATGTTTACCAGCCGCGCGGAGTACCGGCTGAGCCTGCGCGAAGACAACGCCGATCTGCGCCTGACCGAAACCGGGCGCCAACTGGGCCTCGTGGACGATGCGCGCTGGGAAACTTTTGCGCGCAAGCGCGAAGCCATCGAGCGGGAGCTTGGCCGTGTAAAAACGACGCATGTGGCGCCGGATGCGATGGACCGCGCTGCCGCGACGAAGCTGTTCGGCACCCCTTTAGAGCACACCTATACGCTGGAAGAATTGCTGCGGCGTCCGGAAGTCAGCTACGCGGAACTGATGGCCCTGGCGGTAAGCGGTTCGGCCGTGTCCGACCCGCAGGTTGCCGAGCAGGTGGAAATCCAGACGAAGTATCACGGCTACATCGATCGCCAGCGCGACGAGATCGCGCGCCACAAGGCGCAGGAATCGCTGCCGCTGCCGGCCGATCTCGATTACGCGACCCTGCGCGGCCTGTCGGTCGAAGTACAGCAGAAGCTCAACCGGCACCGGCCGGAAACGCTCGGCCAGGCCGCGCGTATTTCCGGCGTGACGCCGGCGGCGATTTCGGTGCTGCTGATTCATGCGAAGCGCGGCTTCGGCCGTACGGATCCGCAGGCACTGAAGACGGCATGACCCCGGCCGAACGGCTCGCGCGCGGAGTTGCCGCGCTCGGCATTGCGGTCTCGGAAGCAGTTCAGCAAACTCTGCTCGACTATCTGGCGCTGATCGGAAAATGGAATCGCGTTCACAACCTGACGGCCATCCGCGAAATCGACGGGATGGTGACCCATCATCTCCTCGACAGCCTCGCCGTGCTGCCGCACTTACCGGGGCACCGTCTGCTCGACGTGGGAACGGGCGCCGGTTTGCCGGGGATCGTGCTGGCGATCGTGCGTCCCGACTGGCAGGTGACGCTGCTCGACAGCAATCAGAAAAAAACGGCATTCCTGCGTCAGGCGGTCATCGAACTGAAGCTGGCCAATACCGAGGTGCTGTGCGAACGCATCGAGAATCTGGACCGGCCGCAGGCCTACGACGTGGTGATTTCACGCGCCTTCTCGGCGCTGGCGGACTTCGTGACGGCCGCCTTGCCGGTGCTGGCACCGGGTGGCGTGCTCGCGGCGATGAAGGGCGTCTATCCGCGCGACGAGATCACGCAGTTGCCCGCCACCGTCCGGCAACTGCGCGATGTGGCGCTGATCGTGCCGGACCTCGCAGCCGAACGTCATCTGCTGCTCCTTACACCGGCCTGAAACCATGACGCGCATTCTCGCCATCGCGAACCAGAAAGGCGGCGTCGGCAAGACCACGACCGGCGTCAATCTGGCCGCCAGCCTCGCGGCCGCGCATCGCCGCGTCCTGCTGGTGGACCTTGATCCCCAGGGCAATGCCACGATGGGCAGCGGGGTGGACAAGCGGGCGCTTACTCGCTCGGTTTATCACGTGATGGTTGGGCTCGCGGAACCGGTAGCGGTGCGCGTGCGGTCGGAGCGTGGGGGTTACGACATGCTGCCGTCCAACCGCGAACTGGCGGGCGCGGAGGTGGAGCTGGTCAACATGGATCGGCGCGAGTTACGGTTGAAGGAAGCGCTCGCTCCGCTGGCCACAGAATACGATTTCATCCTGATCGACTGCCCTCCGGCGTTGTCGCTGCTGACCGTGAATGCGTTCGCTGCGGCGCAGTCGGTGATGATTCCCATGCAATGCGAGTACTACGCGCTCGAGGGTCTCTCGGACCTGGTGAATACGATCAAGCGCGTGCGCGCCCATCTCAATCCGGATCTCGAAATCGAAGGCCTGCTGCGCACCATGTTCGACCCGCGCAACACGCTCGCGCAGCAGGTGTCCGCACAGCTCATGCAGCATTTCGGCGACAAGGTGTACCGCACCGTGATCCCGCGCAACGTGCGGCTGGCGGAAGCGCCGAGCTATGGCATCCCGGTGATTGAATTCGATCGCGCCTCCAAGGGCGCGCAGGCTTATCTGGCGCTGGCCGGTGAAATGCTGAATCGCGGGGCATGAAAGGAATGGCGGAAATGGCCAAGCAACAACGGGGACTGGGTCGGGGGCTGGATGCATTGCTGGGCGGCAACGAAGAAACTGCGCCGGTACCCCGCACGGGCGACGCGCTGACGACGCTACCGCTGGATCTGCTGCAACCGGGCCGCTACCAGCCGCGGACAAAAATGGATGCGGAGTCCCTGTCCGAACTCGCCGCTTCCATCAGGGCGCAGGGCCTGATGCAGCCCATCCTCGTGCGCCCGGTCGGCGGCGGGAAACACGAAATTATCGCCGGCGAGCGACGCTGGCGGGCGGCCCGCCTGGCCGGGCTGGCCGAAGTCCCCGTTCTGGTGCGCGAAGTCGGCGACAACGCGGCGCTCGCGATGGCCCTGATCGAGAACATCCAGCGCGAGGATCTGAACCCGCTGGAAGAGGCTGGCGGCATCCAGCGCCTGGTGCAGGAATTCGGCATGACGCATGACACGGCAGCCCAGGCCGTCGGTCGCTCGCGCAGCGCCGTCAGCAATCTCCTGCGGCTGCTCGGGCTCGCGCCCTCCGTGCGCGAACTGCTGGAACAGGGGCAGCTCGACATGGGCCACGCCCGCGCGCTGCTGGCGCTGGTGGGCGGCCAGCAGGTCGAAACGGCGCGCAAGGTGGCGGCCAAAGGTTTGTCAGTGCGGGAAACCGAGGCGCTGGTGGCGCGTTTGCTGCGGACCGGCGGAACGGCCCGCAAAACCCAGAAAACGGACCGGGATGTCGCCCGGCTGGCGGAAGACCTGTCCGAACGGCTGGGCACCCGGGTCAGCATCCAGACCGGTCGTAAGGGTATGGGCAAGCTGACGATCGTGTACCGCGATCTCGATCAGCTCGAAACCATCCTCGCCCGGCTGCGCGGCTGACCGCTGTTCATGCTGCATCGCATCAACCGTTTGACGCTGGAGCGGCAGCCCCGCTAAAATCCGCGAGCTTTCTTCCGTGCCCCCCGAAATTGGTGTTCCAAGCCGGTTCCGTATCGGAAACAAGCCGCTCCGCACGGTGCTTCGCTGGCAATTGATCGCTGCGGGAACCGGCGCACTGGTCGCCGGCGGACTGGGCGGACTGCATGCGGCATTTTCAGCCTTGCTCGGCGGACTCGTGCCGTGGACGGCAGGACTGGGATACGCGGTGATGGTGTCCCGGGTGCAACGGAATGCGCCGAGTGCGTTGGGGGATACGCTGAGAACGATGATCAGGGCCGAGGGTTTCAAGATCCTCCTGATCGTTTTCCAGTGCTGGCTGGTGTTCACGGTCTACCGTGACATCGTGACGCCGGCATTTTTTGTGACCTTCGTAGCCGGGGTCGTCATCTTCGCGATGGCGGTTGCGGTCCGGGACCGATAAGTCAGTCGTTACTGTCGTCAAGCAGCACCTCGCATAAGCAGATCAAGCGCCCATGGCCGCCGGACACGAACAAACGCCGACCTCCTATATCGGCCACCACCTGACCTTCCTGCACAAGCCGATCGGGGAAGGTTCGTTCTGGGCCGTGCACGTCGACACCCTCGTGATGTCGCTGCTGCTCGCCATGATCGGCATCGGTTTCCTGTGGTGGATCGCCCGTGGCGCCACCTCGGGTGTGCCGTCCAAGCGGCAGGCCTTCGTCGAACTGGTGTTCGACTTCGTCGACGACCAGGTGAAGGGTATTCATCACGGCGACCGCAGCTTTATCGCGCCGGCTGCGATGACCGTGTTCGTCTGGGTGCTGCTGATGAATTCGATGGACTTCGTGCCGGTCGACTGGGCGGCGATGGGGACGCAATCGTTCGCGGCGAACTGGCGGATGGTGCCCACTGCCGACCTCAACACGACCTTCGCGCTGGCGCTCTCCGTGTTCATCCTGATGATTTACTACAGCATCAAGGTCAAGGGCCTCGGCGGCTGGATCCACGAACTGTTCTGCTCGCCTTTCGGCGGCAACCCGCTGCTGTGGCCGGCGAACTTCCTGTTCAACCTGGTCGAGTACATCTCCAAGCCGCTGTCGCACTCCCTGCGGCTCTACGGCAACATGTATGCGGGCGAAGTCATCTTCCTGCTGATCGGCATGCTCGCCTCGGTCGCCATCGGCTGGGCGGTGTTCGCCACGGTTCTGCAGCTCGGCTGGGCGATCTTCCACATCCTGATCGTCGCCCTGCAGGCCTATATTTTCATGATGCTGACCATCGTGTATCTCGCGATGGCGCATGAATCGCACTGATTTTCACCGTACGCGCATTTCGTTCAGTCACCGTCACACGAAAGGAACACAAATGGAGAAGCTTCAAATGCTGGCGATGGTCCAGGCCTACACGGGTGTGGGCATCGGCCTCATCATCGGACTCGGCGCCGCCGGCGCCTGTATCGGCGTGGGCATCATGTGCTCGCGCTTCCTCGAAGGCGCCGCGCGCCAGCCCGAACTCATTCCGCAACTGCAGGGCAAGGTGTTCCTGCTGCTCGGCCTGATCGACGCGTCGTTCATCATCGGCGTGGGCCTCGCGATGCTGTTTGCGTTCGCCAACCCGCTGCTCGCCGTCCTGAACTAAGCGGCTCCTGTTTTCTTTCCTGCCGGGTAAGCCATGAACATCAATTTCACTCTGGCCATGCAGATGGTGGCGTTCTTCGCCTTCATCGCGTTTTCGGCCAAGTTCGTGTGGCCGCCGCTCCTGAAGGCGATCGAAGCGCGTCAGAAACTGATTGCTGACGGCCTTGCGGCCGGCGAACGCGGCAAACAGGATCTTGCCGCGGCCGAGCGCAAGTCCGGCGAGGCGATCGCGGAAGCCCGCGCGCGCGCGCAGGAGATCATCGCGGCGAGCGAGAAGCGCGCGTCCGAGATCGTCGAGCAGGCGAGGCTCACGGCCAAGACCGAGGGTGACCGGCTGGTCGTCGGCGCCAAGGCCGAGATCGACCAGGAAATGTCGCGCGCCCGGGAAGCCCTGCGTGACCAGGTGGCGGCGCTCGTGGTTTCCGGCGCCGAGAAAATCCTCCAGCGCGAAGTGGACGTCAAAGCCCACGCCGCGCTGCTCGCGCAACTCAAGCAGCAGCTGTAAACCGAGCATGGCCGAACCGAGCACCATCGCCCGTCCCTACGCCGAGGCCGCTTATCGCCTGGCCGATGCGGGCGGCAAGCTGGCCGAATGGTCGGCGACGATCGCGAATCTCGCGCAGGTCGCCGTCGACGCGCGCGTGAGCCAGACGATGCACGACCCGAACGTGCCGACGGAAAAGGTGGCCGGCCTGTTCATCGGCATCCTCGCAGGCCAACTGACCGCTGACGCGGAAAACTTCGTGCGGGTGCTGGCGGACAACCGGCGTCTCGACGTGCTGCCGGAAATTCGCGAACAGTTCGAGGCACTGAAGAACACACGTGAAGGCGTGGTCGATGCGGAGATCCACACGGCGTTTCCGCTCGACGCAGGCCAGCTTGCCGAGCTCACCGCACGGATCGAGCAGCACGCCAAGCGCAAAGTCAAAGCCCGCGTGATCGAGGACAAGTCGCTGCTCGGCGGCGTCAGGCTTACGATCGGCGACAAAGTCATCGACGGATCGGCACGCGCGCAACTCGCCGCGCTCGCCGCGACCCTCAAGATCTAGCAGCAATTCCAGGAGTTCGCATGCAACTCAACCCTTCCGAAATCTCGGAACTGATCAAGACCCGGATCCAGAACCTCGACGTAACCGCGCATCTGCGCACGCAGGGCACCGTGGTGTCGGTGACCGACGGCATCGTGCGCGTGCACGGCCTGTCGGACGTGATGGCCGGCGAAATGCTCGAGTTTCCGCCGACCAAGAGTGGGCAGCCCACCTACGGCCTCGCGTTGAACCTCGAGCGCGACTCGGTCGGCTCGGTGATTCTGGGCGAGTACGAACACATCTCCGAGGGCGATACCGTCAAGTGCACGGGCCGCATCCTGGAAGTGCCGGTGGGCCCCGAGTTGATCGGCCGCGTCGTCAACGCGCTGGGCCAGCCGATCGACGGCAAGGGTCCGATCAACGCCAAGCTGACCGACGTGATCGAGAAAGTCGCGCCTGGCGTGATCGCGCGCAAGAGCGTCGATCAGCCCGTGCAGACCGGCCTGAAGTCGATCGACTCCATGGTCCCCGTCGGCCGTGGCCAGCGCGAACTGATCATCGGCGACCGCCAGACCGGCAAGACCGCGGTGGCGATCGACGCGATCATCAATCAAAAAGGTCAGCACATGACCTGCGTTTATGTCGCGATCGGCCAGAAGGCTTCGTCGATCAAGAACGTGGTGCGCTCGCTGGAAAAAGTCGGTGCGATGGACTACACCATCGTCGTCGCCGCGTCGGCCTCCGAATCCGCTGCGATGCAGTATGTCTCCGCGTATTCGGGCTGCACGATGGGCGAGTATTTCCGCGACCGCGGCCAGGATGCGCTGATCATCTATGACGACCTGTCCAAGCAGGCCGTAGCCTACCGGCAGGTCTCGCTGCTGCTGCGCCGCCCGCCGGGCCGCGAAGCCTACCCCGGCGACGTGTTCTACCTCCACTCGCGTCTGCTGGAACGGGCGGCGCGCGTGAACGCCGACTACGTCGAAGCCTTCACCAAGGGTGAGGTCAAGGGCAAAACCGGGTCGCTGACCGCGCTGCCGATCATCGAAACCCAGGCCGGCGACGTGTCCGCCTTCGTGCCGACCAACGTGATTTCGATCACCGACGGCCAGATCTTCCTGGAAACGAGCCTGTTCAATGCCGGCATCCGCCCGGCCATCAACGCCGGCATCTCGGTGTCGCGGGTGGGTGGCGCGGCGCAAACCAAGCTGATCAAGAGCCTGTCCGGCGGTATCCGGACCGATCTCGCGCAGTACCGCGAACTGGCGGCCTTCGCGCAGTTCGCCTCGGACCTCGACGCCGCCACGCGTAAGCAGCTCGACCGCGGCGCACGCGTAACTGAACTGCTGAAGCAGCCACAGTATTCGCCGCTGCCCATCAGCCTGATGGCCGCCTCGCTGTTCGCCGTAAACAAGGGCTACCTCGACGATATCGACGTGAAGCAGGTGCTGCCGTTCGAGCAGGGCCTGCACCTGCATCTGAAGTCCGCCCATGCCGCGCTGCTGTCCAAGCTGGAGAACGACAAGGCGATGGATAAGCCGGCCGAAGAAGAACTGACGACCGCGATCACTGCGTTCAAGAAATCCTTCGCCTAGAGCCCCGGGAGCACGCGCATGGCAGTCGGCAAGGAAATCCGCGGCAAGATCAAATCGGTGGAGAACACCAGGAAGATCACCAAGGCCATGGAAATGGTCGCCGCCAGCAAGATGCGCAAGGCGCAGGAACGCATGCGTGCGGCGCGTCCGTACGCCGACAAGATCCGCAACATCGCCGCTCACCTGGCGGAGGCCAACCCCGAGTACAAATCACCGTATTTGCGGGCCGGCGGCACCACCAAGGCCGTGGGCTTCATCGTCATCAGCACCGACAAGGGTCTGTGCGGTGGCCTGAACACCAACGTGCTGCGCGCCGTCACCAACCGGATGAAGGACGTGCAGACCGCGGGCGGCAGCATCTCCGCGGTGGCGATCGGCAACAAGGGTTTCGGCTTCCTGAACCGCATCGGCGCGAACGTCGTCGGCCATGCCATTCAGCTCGGCGATACACCCCAGCTCGACAAGCTGATTGGCCCGGTGAAGGTGATGCTTGACGCCTTCGTCGACGGCAAGCTCGATGCGGTCTTCCTTTGCTACACGAAGTTCATCAACACGATGAAGCAGGAACCGCTGGTCGAGCAGTTGCTGCCGCTTTCCGCGTCGCGCCTGGAGCAGACCGCGGCGGAGAAAAAGCAGTATGGCTGGGACTACGTCTACGAACCCGACGCGCAGGCGGTCATCGACGAGTTGCTCACCCGCTATGTTGAAGCGCTGATTTTCCAGGGTGTGGCCGAGAACATGGCAAGCGAGCAGAGCGCCCGGATGGTGGCGATGAAGTCCGCGACCGATAACGCAGGCAGCCTGATCGACGAACTCAAGCTCATCTACAACAAGACCCGCCAGGCCGCGATCACGAAGGAACTGTCCGAAATCGTGGGCGGCGCGGCCGCCGTCTAAAGCATTCGAGAACTGAAGGAACTGAAATGGCCAACACGCAAGCCCAAGGCAAGATCGTTCAGTGCATCGGCGCCGTCGTCGACGTGGAATTCCCGCGCGACCAGATGCCGCATATCTACGACGCGCTGAAACTCGAAGGCACCGCGCTCACGCTGGAAGTACAACAGCAACTCGGCGACGGCGTCGTGCGCACCATCGCGCTCGGCTCGTCCGACGGCCTGCGCCGCGGGCTGATGGTCAGCAATACGGGCGACTCGATTCAGGTCCCCGTGGGCAAAGCCACGCTGGGCCGCATCATGGACGTGCTCGGCAATCCGATCGACGAGCGCGGCCCGGTCGACCAGACGTCGAAGATGAGCATCCACCGCAAGGCGCCCGCTTACGACGAGTTGAGCCCGTCCCAGGAACTGCTCGAAACCGGCATCAAGGTGATCGATTTGATCTGCCCGTTTGCCAAGGGCGGCAAGGTTGGCCTGTTCGGCGGTGCCGGCGTCGGCAAGACCGTGAACATGATGGAACTGATCAACAACATCGCCAAGGCGCACAGCGGCCTGTCGGTGTTCGCCGGCGTCGGCGAGCGCACCCGCGAGGGCAACGACTTCTATCACGAGATGGCTGACTCTGGCGTCGTCAACCTCAAGAGCCTGGGCGAGTCCAAAGTAGCGATGGTCTACGGCCAGATGAACGAGCCGCCGGGCAATCGCCTGCGCGTGGCGCTGACCGGGCTCACGATCGCCGAATCGTTCCGCGACGAAGGCAAGGATGTTTTGTTCTTCGTCGACAACATCTACCGCTTCACGCTGGCCGGCACCGAAGTGTCGGCGCTGCTGGGCCGCATGCCGTCCGCCGTGGGCTACCAGCCGACGCTCGCCGAGGAAATGGGCCGGCTGCAGGAACGGATCACCTCGACCAAGACCGGCTCGATCACCTCGATTCAGGCCGTATACGTGCCGGCGGATGACTTGACCGACCCGTCACCTGCGACAACCTTCGCCCACCTGGACGCCACCGTCGTGCTGTCGCGCGACATCGCGTCGCTGGGCATCTACCCGGCCGTCGATCCGCTGGATTCGAACAGCCGCCAGGTTGATCCCAACGTCGTCGGCGAAGAGCACTACTCGACCACCCGCGCCGTGCAGGCCACGCTGCAGCGCTACAAGGAACTGCGCGACATCATCGCGATTCTGGGCATGGACGAACTGAGCCCCGAGGACAAACTCGCCGTGGCCCGCGCGCGCAAGATCCAGCGCTTCCTCTCCCAGCCCTTCCACGTGGCCGAAGTGTTCACCGGCAGCCCCGGCAAGTACGTGTCGCTGAAGGACACGATCAAGGGCTTCAAGGCCATCGTCAACGGCGAATACGATCATCTGCCCGAGCAGGCGTTCTACATGGTGGGCACGATCGAAGAAGCCGTCGAGAAGGCCAAGAAGGTCAACTAAGGGACTGCGATGGCGAACACTATCCACGTCGATGTCGTCTCCGCCGAAGAGAGCATCTTCTCCGGCGAGGCCAAGTTCGTCGCGCTGCCCGGCGAAGTGGGCGAACTCGGCATCCTGCCGCGCCACACCCCGCTCATCACGCGCATCCGGCCCGGCGCGGTGCGCATCGAGCGCGCCGATGGCGGCGAGGACGAGTTCGTGTTCGTGGCGGGCGGCATCCTTGAAGTGCAGCCGGATCGGGTGACCGTGCTGGCCGACACCGCGATCCGCGGCAAGGACCTCGACGAAGCCAAAGCGCTCGAAGCCCGAAAACTGGCCGAAGAGGCGATGAAAAACGCCAAGAGCGACATTGATCTGGCGGCAGCCCAGGGCGAGTTTGCGGCCATGGCCGCACAGCTGGCCGCCATTCAGAAGCTGCGCAAGAAGTAGCGGTCAAGCCGGACGCCAGCTTTGTCTGGCGCCGGTTTACGTTCGCGCGGTCGAACGGACGGATTCGCCGTTCACCGCGCGGTGCCCCCATCGCTACGGACTGTCTCGTGAATGGACGCTGCAATAGCGCGCTCTCATCCCCGAGGGTGAGGGCGCAGTTTTGAGACACGCTCTGTTAGTGGAAGCCGAGGCCGAGTGCTGTCAGCGCGCTCCGGTCGGCCCCCGAAAATCCCCAGTCTGTTAGCGCTTGCTCGCCGCGTGAGCCTCGTTCTGGTGGGGCGCTACGGATGCTGCCGGGTGTCCGCGAGAAGCGTGGCGCCGGTGCCGGCTGCTCCACCCGGCCGGCTTTGACATAGCCGTCGCGCGCGGCAATGTGCGGATGGTGACGGGCCTCGGCGAATCCCAGTACCGGCGCGAAGCAGGCGTCCGAGTCCTCAAATGCTGCGCACCATTCGTCGCGGGTTTTGGTTTTGAACACTTCGGCAAATCGCGCGCGCAGCACGGGCCAGCCGGCGCGATCCTGCCGATCGGGCAGTGCCTCCTGTGCGATGCCGAGCCGTTCCAGCAGTTCGGCGTAAAACTTGGGTTCGTTGGCGCCGATGGCGACGAAGCGCCCGTCGCGCGTTTCGTAGGTGTCGTACCACGGCGCACCGCCGTCGAGCCCGTTGTTGCCCCGCTCTTCGTTCCAGCGGCCGGCCGCAGCCATCCCCGAGAACATGGTGGCCAGCAGCGCCGCGCCGTCGATCATCGCGGCGTCCACCACCTGGCCGCGCCCCGAGCGTTGGGCTTCCAGCAGTGCGCTGACAATCCCGAAGGCAAGCAACATGCCGCCGCCCCCGAAATCCCCGATCAGGTTGAGCGGCGGCGTGGGCGGCCCGCCCGCCCGTCCGATCGCGTTCAGGATGCCCGTCAGTGCGATGTAGTTGATGTCATGGCCGGCGCGTTGCGCGAGCGGGCCCTCCTGGCCCCAGCCCGTGACGCGGCCGTAGACGAGCCGGGGATTGCGGGCGAGCAAGACGTCGGGACCGAGCCCCAGCCGCTCCATCACGCCTGGGCGGAACCCTTCGATGACAGCATCGGCTTTCTCCGCCAGCCGGCAGGCGGCTTCCGCGGCCTGCGACGACTTCAGGTCGAGTGTGACCGAGCGCCGCCCGCGCAGCATGACGTCGAACCAGCGGTCGCGCCCGAAACCTGCGCGTGGATCGGTGGGCCGGTCGACGAGCAGCACGTCCGCGCCCATGTCGGCGAGCATCATCCCGCAGAACGGCCCGGGACCGAGCGCTTCAAACTCGAGGATTTTCAAACCTTGCAGGGGCCCCATGCGCGGGATAATAGCTGTTACAGCCCCCTTGGAATGATCCCTTGCAAGCAGTCGACCTCCTCGTCATCGGCGGTGGCATCAACGGCGCCGGCATCGCGCGCGACGCGGCGGGCCGCGGCCTGTCCGTCCTGCTCGTGGAGCGGCACGACCTCGCCAGCGCCACTTCCTCCTGGTCGTCCAAGCTGATCCACGGCGGCCTGCGCTACCTCGAACAATACGAATTCCGTCTGGTGTCCGAGGCGCTGGCCGAGCGCGAAGTGCTGCTGGATGTCGCCGCGCACCTGGTGTGGCCCGCCCGCTTCGTCATGCCGCACGTACCCGAACTGCGGCCGCGCTGGATGATCCGCGCCGGGCTGTTCCTCTACGACCATCTGGCCCGTCTGGCGCGCCTGCCCGGTTCCGCCGCCGTGCGCCTCGACCGGGCGCCGCTCAACGCCGGCCTCAAGCCGGAGCTCAAACACGGTTTCATCTATTCCGACTGCCGCGTGGATGACGCGCGGCTGGTCGTGGCCAATGCGCTGAGCGCGCGTGAGCTGGGTGCGGATATCCGCACGCGTACCGAGTGCGTGTCCGCTCAGCGGGAGGGCGGGCGCTGGAACGCACGCCTGCGCAGCGACGACGGCGCGGAAACCACCGTGACGGCCCGCGCCATCGTCAACGCCGCCGGCCCCTGGGTGAAGGAAACGCTGAACGGCCGGCTCGCGCAGGCGAGCAGCGACGCCGTGCGGCTGGTCAAGGGTAGCCACGTGGTGTTTCCGCGCCTCTACGCCGGCGACCACGCCTTCATCCTGCAAAACGACGACGGCCGCGTCGTGTTCATGATTCCCTATGAGGACGAGTACACCCTGGTCGGCACCACCGACGTGCCGGTCGAGGGCGATCCCGCGCAGGCGGTTTGCAGCGACGAGGAAGCCGCGTACCTGTGCCGCGCGGTCAACCGCTACCTGGCGCAGCCGGTCGCGCCCGCGCAGGCGGTCTGGCGCTATGCGGGGGTGAGGCCACTCTACGACGATGGTTCGGCCAATCCGTCCGCCGTGACTCGGGATTACACGTTGCGCGTGGACGCCGTGGAAGGCGCGGCGCCTGTGCTGTCCGTCTTCGGCGGCAAGATCACGACCTACCGCAAGCTGGCCGAGCACGCGCTGGAGAAACTCGCGCCCTTCTTTCCCAGCCTGAAACCGGCGTGGACCGGCCGGGCCTCGCTGCCCGGCAGCGATTTCGCCGGCGCCGACCGCGACACTCAGGCCGGGCGCCTGCGCGCGCACTATCCCGGGCTGCCGCACGACGTACTGCACGGATTGTTCCGCCGCCACGGCACGCGCGCCGCCGCGGTGCTGGGTGACGCCCGCACCCCGGCCGATCTCGGCACGGTCTTCGGCGCCGGCCTCTCCGAACGGGAAGTGGCTTACCTGGTGGCGCAGGAATGGGCGACCACGGCGGAGGATGTGCTGTGGCGGCGGACGAAGTGCGGGCTGCACCTGTCGGCGACGGAGCAGGCCGCGGTCGCCGCCTGGTTCGCTGGGCAACCGCCCGCGATGCCGCAGGACCCCATGAGATAATTGAGGCCATGTCCGCATTGCCCAAAGCCCCGCTCAATATCGTGATTCTCGCCGCCGGGCGCGGCACGCGCATGCGCTCCGAGCAGCCCAAGGTCCTGCACGCCATCGGCGGGCAGTCGCTGCTGGCGCACGTGCTGGCCACGGCCCGCGCGCTCAAGCCAACGCGCATCTGCGTGGTGATCGGCCACGGCGCGGACCCCGTGCGTACTGCTAGCGCGGCGCCGGACGTTGCGTTTGCGGTGCAGTCGCCGCAGTTGGGGACGGGCCATGCGGTCGCCCAGGCGCTGCCGCATCTCGCCGCGGGCGGCACCACCCTCGTGTTGTACGGCGACGTGCCGCTGGTTTCCGCCGCGACGCTGCAGCAGGTGCTGGACGCACCAGCCAAGGCACTGGTCGTGCTGACGACCGTCCTCGAACAGCCCAAGGGCTACGGCCGCATCCTGCGCAACCGCGCTGGTGCGGTGACCGCCATTGTCGAAGAAAAGGACGCCACCGCGCGCCAGCGCGAGGTGCGCGAGGTCAACACCGGCATCCTGCGCATCCCGACCGCGAAGCTGTCCGCATGGCTGGCGAAAATCGGCAACGACAACGCGCAGCGCGAGTATTACCTCACCGACCTCATAAAGCTGGCGCTGGCCGACCGCGTGCCGGTCGCCGCCGTGGTCGCGGACGACAACTGGGAAACGCTGGGCGCCAACAGCAAGCGCGAGCTCGCCCAACTGGAGCGCCTGCTGCAATGGCGCCGCGCGATCGCGTTGATGGAAACGGGCGTCACTTTGCTCGATCCGATGCGCATCGATATCCGGGGCGAACTCACCTGCGGCAGCGACGTGTCCATCGACGTCGGTTGCGTATTCGAAGGCAAGGTGGCGCTGGCCGACGGCGTCACCATCGGCCCGAACTGCGTGCTGCGCGACATGACGATCGGCGCGGAAACGCACATCGAGGCGTTTTCGCACCTCGATGGCGGCGTGACCGGCGCGCGCTGCCGCATTGGCCCCTACGCGCGTATCCGGCCCGCCACGACGCTGGCGGACGAAGTGCACCTCGGCAATTTCGTCGAAGCCAAGGCCGCCGATATCGGCCACGGCTCCAAAGCCAACCACCTTGCCTATGTGGGCGACACCACGGTCGGCGCGCGGGTCAACATCGGCGCCGGCACCATCACCTGTAACTACGACGGTGCGAACAAGCACCGCACCATCATCGAGGACGATGTCTTCATCGGTTCCGATACCCAGCTCGTGGCCCCGGTCACCATCCGGCGCGGCGCCACCATCGGCGCCGGTTCCACCATTACCAAGGAAGCGCCCGCCGACGCCTTGACGCTGTCCCGCTCGAAACAAATGACCGTCCCCGGCTGGAAACGCCCCCAAAAATCGGTAAAGGGGAATGGGTGATGAGTGATGAGTAGTGGGCGGCGCGCACGCAAAGCGGTAGACCTGCGATGGAGTGTTTTTCCCCCATCACCCATCACCCATAACGCATCACCGAACTGACATGTGCGGCATCGTCGGCGCCATCGCGGGACGCAACGTCGTCCCCATCCTGCTCGAGGGCCTGAAGCGCCTCGAATACCGCGGCTATGACTCGGCGGGGGTTGCCGTCGTCAACGGCAAGCTCGAACGCGTCCGCTCGACCGGCCGTGTCGCGGAGCTGGAGAAGCTCGCCAGCGCGCAGGGCCTCTCTGGCCACCTGGGCATCGCGCACACGCGCTGGGCCACCCACGGCGTGCCCTCGGAAAAGAACGCCCACCCCCATGTGTCCGGCGACGTCTCGGTCGTGCACAACGGCATCATCGAGAACCACGAAGCACTGCGGCGCCGCCTGCAGGGCGAGGGTTATGTTTTCCTCTCCGATACCGACACCGAGGTCATCGCCCACCTGGTGCACAGCCATCTCAAGGGCGGCGGCCATTTGTTGGAGGCCGTGCAGCGTACGCTGGCCGAACTGACGGGCGCGTATGCCATCGCCGTCGTGCGTGCCGCCGAGCCGGGCACGCTGGTCGTTGCGCGGCATGGCGCACCCCTGCTGCTGGGATTGGGCAAACACGAAAACTTTGCCGCATCCGACGCCTCGGCGCTGATCCAGGTGACGCCGAACATCGTGTATCTCGAAGACGGCGATTGCGCCAAGCTCGAGGCCGACAGCATCATCATCATCGACGCCAAGGGCGCGCGCGCCCAGCGCGCCGTGCATGTCTCGCAATTGACGGCTGCCGCTGTCGAGATGGGCCATTACCGTCACTACATGCAGAAGGAAATCTTCGAGCAGCCGATGGCCGTGGCCAACACGCTCGAGATGGTGACCAACGCAGGCTCCATCGTGCCGCAACTGTTCGGCGCGGAGGCCGAAGGCGCGTTCCGCGAGGCGACCGGCGTGCTGATCCTCGCCTGCGGCACCAGCTATCACGCGGGCATGGTGGCGCGGTACTGGCTGGAGGGCGTGGCGGGCATTCCCTGCCAGGTCGAGATCGCGAGCGAATACCGCTACCGCGAGTCGGTGCCGGATCCAAAAACACTGATCATCACGATTTCGCAGTCCGGCGAAACCGCCGACACGCTGGCTGCGCTTCAGCATGCAAAGGCACTCGGGCATCGGCATTGCCTATCCATCTGCAACGTCCCGGAATCGGCGCTGATCCGTGCCTCCAACCTGCGCTTCCTGACGCGGGCGGGGCCGGAAATCGGCGTCGCCTCCACCAAGGCCTTCACCACGCAACTGGCCGCGCTGGTGCTGCTGACGATGACGCTGGCGAAAGTGCGCAAGCGCCTGACGCCCGAGCGTGAAGGCGAATTGCTGCAGTTGCTGCGCCACCTGCCGACGGCCCTGCAGAACGTACTGCACACCGAACCGCAGGTGAAAATGTGGGCGGAGGATTTCGCGCCCCGCCACCACGCCCTGTTCCTTGGCCGTGGCATCCACTGGCCTATCGCCATGGAAGGCGCGCTGAAACTGAAGGAAATCTCGTACATCCACGCCGAGGCCTACGCCGCGGGCGAACTCAAGCACGGGCCGCTTGCGCTGGTGGACCGTTTCATGCCGGTGGTGGCGATCGCGCCGAATGATGCGTTGCTGGAAAAGCTCAAGTCGAACCTGCAGGAAGTCCGCGCGCGTGGCGGCGAACTGCACGTACTGGCCGACCAGGACACGCGCATGACGCCTGCCGAGGGCATGCACGTCATCCGCATGCCCGACCATGCGGGGATGCTGTCGCCGATCCTGCACACCATCCCCCTGCAACTGCTGGCGTACCACGCGGCGGTGGAGCGCGGGAACGACGTCGATAAACCGCGCAACCTGGCCAAGTCGGTCACCGTCGAGTAAACGGTATCAAACATTCATGGCACTACCTTTAAGGCTCCTTCCCCTGCTTGCGGGGGAAGGCTGGGATGGGGGCGAGGGTTTTTTGCCCCCTCCCCAACCCTCCCCCGCGCTGCGCGCAAGGGAGGGGGTGTCAGGCACAGGTCCTTCAAGTGAGGACGCCATTCCGGACAGGTTCAATGTGTAGCAAGAGCGGTCATGGCCAAGTAAGCGGATGACAGTGGAATCACAGGATCGCGCCCTCTCAGTATTGCGCGAAGTCTTCGGCTACCCCGCCTTCCGCGGCCCGCAGGCGGACATCATCGGGCACGTTTCCGGCGGCGGCGATGCGCTGGTGCTGATGCCCACCGGTGGCGGCAAGTCTCTCTGCTACCAGATTCCCGCGCTGCTGCGCCGCGGCACCGGCATCGTCGTCTCGCCGCTCATCGCGCTCATGCAGGACCAGGTGTCCGCGCTGCGGGAAGCCGGCGTCAATGCCGCCTTCCTGAATTCCACGCTGTCGGCGGAAGCGGTCCGCGAAGTCGAGCGTTCGCTGCTGGCGGGCGAATTCGACTTGCTATACGTCGCCCCGGAACGGCTGATGATGCCGCGCTTCCTTGAACAGCTTGAACGGCTGCAGTCGGGGGCGGGACTCGCGCTGTTCGCCATCGACGAAGCACACTGCGTCTCGCAATGGGGCCACGATTTCCGGCCGGAGTACATCCAGCTTTCGGTGCTGCACGAACGCTTTCCCGGTGTGCCGCGCATTGCACTGACCGCCACGGCAGACGCACTGACGCGGCAGGAGATCATCGAACGGCTCGATCTGGGCGAAGCCCGGATCTTTATTTCCAGCTTCGACCGGCCGAACATCCGCTACCGCATCGTCGAAAAGGCGGACGCGCGCGCGCAATTGCTCGCCTTCCTGCGCGCGGAGCACGTGGGCGACGCCGGCATCGTCTATTGCCTGTCGCGGCGCAAGGTCGAGGAGACGGCCGAATGGCTGGTGCAGCAGGGCATCACCGCCCTGCCCTATCACGCGGGCATGGACGCCGCGACGCGGGCAACACACCAGGCGCGCTTCCTGCGGGAAGACGGCATCGTGATGACGGCCACCATCGCCTTCGGCATGGGCATCGACAAACCCGACGTGCGCTTCGTCGCCCATCTCGACCTGCCGAAAAGCATCGAAGGCTATTATCAGGAAACGGGCCGCGCCGGCCGCGACGGCACGCCCGCTGACGCATGGATGGCCTACGGCCTTGCGGACGTCGTGAACCAGCGCCGCATGATCGACGAGTCGGAGGCCAACGAAGCCTTCAAGCGCGTTTCCGGCGCCAAGCTCGACGCGCTGCTGGGCCTGTGCGAGGCCACCGGCTGCCGGCGCGTGCGCCTGCTCGAATACTTCGGCGAAGCCTCTACCCCCTGCGGCAACTGCGACAACTGCCTCGAACCGCCGGAAGTGTGGGATGGCACCGTCGCCGCACAGAAGGCGCTGTCCTGCGCCTTCCGTACCGGCCAGCGCTTCGGAGCCGGCCACCTCACGGACGTATTGCTCGGCAAGGACACCGAGCGCATCCGCAAGTGGGAGCACGACCAGGTGACGACCTTCGGCATCGGCAAGGACGTGGACGAGAAAGCCTGGCGCGCGGTGTTCCGCCAACTCGTGGCGCAGGGCCTGCTGGCGGTGGACCACGAACGCCACGGCGCGCTGCGGCTGACGGAAGCCAGCCGCAGTGTGCTCACCGGCGGGCAAACCGTATCGATGCGCAAGGCGATCGAGCGCAGCCGCGCCCCGTCCTCGCGCAGCACCTCCCGCGGCGCGGCGCCGGTCGCAGCACTGGCCGCCGACGCCCGCGAACGCTGGGAGCGCCTGCGTACCTGGCGCGCGGCGACGGCAAAGGAACAGGGCGTGCCGGCCTATGTGATCTTCCACGACGCGACGCTGGCGCAGCTCGCGCAGGACTGTCCGCGGAGTGACGAGGCCCTGGGGCGGATTTCGGGGATCGGGGCGACCAAGCGGGAGCGGTATGGGGCGGCGTTGCTGGAATTGCTGGCGGAGTAGGGAAACGAACGCCGTTTAGGCGTGTGGGAATCGCACTCTTGCCTTGCTGTATCCCATGCAATACATTCTGTGGCATGAAGAAGGCCAAGACAATCGCGACGTTGTGGGATCCGGCCGAACATCTGATAACCGATGAGGACATGGCCGCGTACCTGGAAGCCGCCCTCGAAGAAGGCGATCCGGCGCTGGTGGCGGCTTCGCTGGGGGATATCGCGCGCGCCAAAGGCATGACCCAGGTTGCGCGCGAAACCGGCCTCGGGCGTGAAAGCCTCTACAAGGCCCTCTCACCGGCGGGCAATCCGGAGCTCGCCACCATATTGAAAGTCGTTGCGGCATTGGGGCTGCAACTGCATGCCGCGCCGGCAGATACTAAGCGCGCGGCATGACCGTTCTTTCACGTTTCGACCCGATCATGCTGGGCCACGGTTCGGTGCCATAGCGGTGGAATAATGCTATTGGGCCGAAAGCATCCCTGCTCTGACCCGGCAGAGTTCCGGCAGAGTTCTTTGCCGGAATTGCTTGGGGATGGTGAAACGAGGCACTGGTTAACCGGCTTTCCGCGCAGCTACTTACTTTCGAATGTTCCTATAGCGTATTGATGCGTCGGACATTTTCGCCAGTGCTGCCGATCTTGTTAAACGGACGGTTTGAAAGCTGACCGCTAAGCCTCTCCCGTCCGGACAAATCCCGGCCTTTGTTAACCGGCTTTTCGCGAAGCTGTTTTCTTTAAAGTTTCGCGCTAGGATGATGACCATGAACGCATTTTCAGGTGGCGCGCCGATCCTGTTCAACGGACACCACTTCCTGTTAACCGGCAAAAGTGCCGTATAAATCTAGTTA
>ENA-ORBV01001423-ORBV01001423.1-microbial-mat-metagenome-genome-assembly--contig:-NODE-1423-length-53333-cov-8.543037_pt1 | contig 53333 bp, 40 predicted proteins | sample MGYA00237777_ERZ505514 | MGnify/ENA primary metagenome ERZ505514 (study PRJEB26160, sample SAMN06269048) | microbial mat metagenome | isolation source: Oligotrophic lake microbial mat | place... | reverse complement strand
CGGAAGGCGTAGTCGCGCAGGTACTCGCTGGTCTTGATGTAGTACTGGTCCTTGTTGGCCCAGTGCAGCGTGACCTCCTCGCCCTCGTAGGGGATGGCGTAGACGCCGGGCTTGTAGACGCGCTTGGCAAGGAAGTCGCCTTCGGAGTAGTAGCGGCGAAAGAAGCTGAACAGGTGGTCGTAGACCTCGCTCTCCAGCGCGCCGATATCCACGGCATCGCTCTTGATTTTGGCTTCCAGCTCCTTTGCTTTCGGCGAGTCTTTGGGGTTCATGCCGGCGGCTTCCACCGAAGCTCTGACTTTAGCCAATTCTTTTTCCAGCTCCGCCTTGTCCTCCGTCTTGTAGAGGCTGAACGCCTCTTTCACCTGAGGCAGCAGATCCTTATCCAAAAACTGCGTCACTTCCCTAGACTTGGCGTGCATAATACGGTAGAGACCGAAGTCTAAGTCTGGCTGATCAAGCTGAAACAGCTCCATCAGCAGGGTTTTGAGTTTCTCGTATTTCTGACTCATTGCGTGGCTCGTCCTTCTTTCGTGACTACAAATTCTGCTTGGTCACTCCACCGCCCACTGGATGGTGAACAGCTGTTCGACCGCCGTTCTCTGAGCGAGCCGCCGTTCTAGCGATTCGATCAGGGCATCGCGCTTCTCCACAATCTCGTCTTCGGACTTAAAGATCTCCTGCCGCTGTCGGCGCTGTGTCTGTTCGAGTTTCTTCATCTTCTCTTGAATCTCATGTTGTTCTTGGAGCGTTGTCGCCTGCCGTGCCTGCCTCCGCAATGCCTTGATCTGTTCTTTAGTGTCCTGCAACGCCTTTTCTGCCGCGAGCACCATATCGTCGGCCCACTTCTCCAGCTTTTCCCGAGCTTGGTTGAAATGGACGCTATTCTGCTCGAGCGACCGGCTGACGGTGGCCTTGGCGTGACGCTCGCTTTCTGCCGATAACCGTTGAACAACGGTATCCGGGAGCGAATCGCTTCCGTCCACTCTGCCTGCACACCCGAATAGCTTTTCCATGGTTTCCTGATCGAGTGAATTGCCCCCCTGGTCGAAACCAGAAAAGAGCAAGTATTCCTCGCGGTCGTAGGACTCAATCATCAACCGGGTCAAGGTCAGGTAGCCTCGCTTGCCACGTAGCGCTTCAACCACATGGACTCGAGGCTGATGGTGAGTGATATCGAATACAATTCTTGTGGGTGGCGTGTCCAGCCTCTTGGCCGAATCCACGACATGCTCGCCTAGCGGATGGGATAGACGGTACAGGAAGGTGCTTCGTTCCTCGCCACCGTCCTCGTCAGCTCGTGGATGCGACTTGGAGATTAAGTGGTAACGGCCCACTGCAATATCTGGATGGGGCGGCTGCTGGAGATCGAAGGCCAGCGCCTTGTCGTCGAAGCAGGCGACACCATCGAGCATGAATTGAGTTACCGCCCAGAATCGCTTCCCGAATCTATCAAGCTGGGCTTGGGCGTCTGCGAGCTGCACGCGTAGGCGCTGATGGACATCCTCATCGAAATGCTCGAAGAGTAGCCTGCGGGTGTCGTCCATTCGTGTGCTTATGCGCTCATCCATCTCCTGTTGCAACTTGCGAAATGCGGACTCAATCTCTTCTGGCGTGCGGCATTCTTGGTAGATGGCGAGGATTCGCTGTTCGAAGTCCACGCCGGACTCTATCGTTCCGAGCACCTCGTCGGAGGCACCGAAGACTCCACTAAACAGGCTAAACTTTTCGTGGAGTAGCTCGAGCACGCGGCGGTCGGCTTCGTTGCGCTCATTCAAGAAGTTGATGACGATGACGTCATGCTTCTGCCCGTAGCGATGACACCGTCCGATGCGCTGTTCGATACGCTGCGGGTTCCATGGCAGATCGTAATTGATGACCAAGGAGCAGAATTGGAGGTTGATGCCTTCAGCCGCAGCTTCTGTGGCCAACATGATCGAGGCGGTATCGCGGAAATGTTCTATGAGCGCTGTACGCACATCTACGCCACGAGAGCCTGAGGCGCGCCCGGTGTCTTTATTCTTTTCTGCCCATCGCTCGTAGATCGCCGTCGCCTCCGGTCCACCATTAGTGCCATTAAAGAGCACCACCTGCCCCTTGTAGCCGTGCGCTTCGAGAAAGTGCTTCAGGTACTCCTGCGTGCGACGAGATTCTGTGAAGATCAGTGCCTTGCGCCCGGCACCTGTCGTTTCCATCTGTTCGAACCCAATGTCGAGGGCGGTTAGGAGTGTATGCGTCTTTGTATCGACTCCGATCTTTCTGGCCGATATGGCAAGTCGCTGAAGAATATCAATCTCCTCCCGCAGCTTCTTCCTATCAATACCGGCGGGAGCTGCTGAAGTATCCTTCGGCTCCTCTTCTTCAGAAAGGATCTCGTCGAGAAGATCCTCTTCCATTTCTTCTGATTCGATCAGTCGTTCGGCAAACTCTGGATCGCTTTGCGCTTGCTCATCCCGCAAGGCTTCCAGGCGCTCTCTGAGTTTGTCCAGCGTGGCAGCGATGGCCTGGGAAGATGACGCCAACAGCTTGCGCAGGATTAACGCAGTCAGGTGACGTTGGCGTTGTGGAAGCGCGTAGCTGTCGGGGCGCTGGAGAAATTCTGATACGGCTTCGTACAAAGCGTGTTCATCGTCTGTTGGCTTAAATGGGCGCGTGATCGCCCGACGCTCGGTGTAACGGATGTACTCCGTGACTTGGTTCCGCAATGTGCGCTTGCAGAATCCAGAAAGCCGCTGGCGTAACTCCGGGAGATTACTGCCTGCGCTGGCGTACTGCGCCCGGAAGGAATTGATATCACCAAAGAGATGATCGTCGATTAACGTTGAAAGACCATACAACTCTACCAGGGAGTTCTGTAATGGCGTCGCGGTCAATAATAGCTTACGGCAATCCTCGGTAGCCCACCGGAGACCTTGTCCCACTTTGTTGCTTGGCCTGTAGGCATTCCTGAGTTTGTGAGCTTCATCGATGACAACCAGGTCCCACTGTACCGCTTTTAACTCCTCGCGCAGGACATTCGCGTAGTTGAATGAGAGGATGATGACTGCTTTCTCGGCGAGTGGGGCTCGCCCGCTCCGTTGTGACTCACGATAGGCCTTTGCATCAAGAACCAGCGAAGGCAAGTTGAACTTTTCCTCTAGCTCGAGCGCCCATTGCTTGCGCAGTGATGCAGGGCAAAGAACCAGGAGCCGCCGCTTACGCTCTGCCCAGAATTGGCACAGTACGATACCCGCCTCAATGGTCTTCCCAAGACCAACCTCATCGGCCAGGATCACGCCCTTGGAGAGCGGTGACTGCAAAGCGAAAAGCGCTGCCTCAATTTGGTGCGGGTTGAGATCAACTGAGGCATCGAACAACGACATCGACAGCCGATCCATGCCGCTCACAGCCCGACGGGTTAAGTCATAAGCGAAGTATTTAGCGTGGTAGGGGGTGAGCATTTCAGAGGAGAAGAATACCTGTTTTCATCAGGGAAAGCACCCACTTGGGAGGGAGTTACCCAGGAAATTGAACCATTCATTCTCGTCACTCGTGGTTAATCCTGCTGAGGTGGGCATAGAGCGCGCGCTTTGGCGGTCCACTCTGTGCTCTCGACAGCCTGGAGACCCCCTCTGCTCGACCGTCTTACGTACGGCATTATATGCTTACATATTTCTTCTGCTTTTATCGAGGAGTCTAGTCCGGTCGGCTTGCGGCGTGAAAGTTGTCCTCAATGGTCCCTCACAGTCCTAAGCAGGCGACATATTTTACAACGACATGAGCCTTACTGCCCCGTGTTCCTCTGACATGGCGACACGAGTTCCGCCTCAACCGCTCTTCGGTTTTCTGTGGTAGCCATAGCCGCCCTCCCGCCTGCGGGCTTTTCCCCGGCGCAGGGCATCGCCCACGCCAGCCTAAAGAACCGCTGTCATGTGCGCTGCTCATCCCGCGCCGGTACGCCCTTCGGCTTCCGGGCTCGTCCCCCTTAAAAATGCCGCTTGGCTCTCTTGTGCGGTGAGAGAGCCAACAACATTTTTCACAGGGGGAAACAACATGGCGACACCACATTCAAGACCAGCAACCGCGTTCAGGTCCGGCAACGTCAACGCCGCCATCTGGGAGAACACCGGAGAGACAGGGCCTTTCTTCTCCGTCACGTTTTCACGGCCCTATAAGGACGCGCAGGGCAACTGGAAGACCGCGTCTTCCTACGGCCTGAACGACCTCGATGCGCTGTCCTCCCTCGCTGAAATGGCGAAGGACTGGGTCCGTGGATATTCACGGCCATAACCATCAACTGGAAGCCTCTGGCGCTCATCGCCGGGGGCTTCCTCAATCTCAAGGAGATACGTCAATGAAAACCTATCAACACTTCGCTTCAGTGCTTACCCAACTTCTCGCTATCGATACCGCTATCCGACTCACCGTTGAAGGTTACATGCCCCTGTCGATCGAGACGATCGGGACATCAGCCGACGGCAACCATCTGATAGCTATTTGCCACTATGGAGAACAAAACGGCGATCTGATGCGCGATCCTGAAATGGTCTTTGAAATCCATGCATGGGCTGATGCGTCCGCCGCTGAACCGCTTTCCTTCCGCAACGACTACATGGGATTGCTTCAGGAGGTGTACCGCTATGATGAGGCCGGCAAGAAAACCCACGTCAACGCGAAGTTGAAACAGGAACTCACATCCTTCGCCAGGACATGGTTCATCAATCTCAAGGATCAGGGTTTTCTCGGCGAGACCGCCATCCGGGAGCGGCTCACCTGAGCCCTCCCCTCTCGGGGCTGTATTGAGCTACTTCGCTATGGCTAGCGAAGCAGCTAAAGAAGTTGCGACCTCCTCTGACGGCCGGAGTCCGATTTGGGCGAGAATTTCGTTATATCACAGACGGGAATCGGCCAGCGCCAGTCTTTCAGCCTGCCCCCTCTTAGCGTCATTGAGGTTGAGCCAGATCAAACCGCCTCGATGAAATTACGAGTACCTTCTGCCGAGGAACGTGTAGCGTCGGAACGCCTTCGTGTGGCGCGTCTATGTGAAGAATGTACGACCCGCATTTCCGCTCGTCTCTGTATTTGCTCAGCCAGGCCAAGAATGTGCTGAGCCATTCACGTGGATCGGATTTGATTCACCTCATGAATCTCTTTCGATACAGGTGGCTGTGATCAGATAGTGTGCTTTGCGCGTGTATCGTTGAATAGCAAGACGTATGACTCTGAAAGCAAAGAGATTGCGGATGCCGTTCGATGATTCGAGGCTCCTGTCCCCTCCTGGCATCTGGCTTGCTCTCGACCAATGCAGAATCGCGTAAAACAGAGTCTGGCAGTGGGCGACCCTCACTTGGCAGCGTAATCATATGGTCAGTCTCGATTTATGTGGTTGCAGGAGCTGAGCTACGGTCTTTATTAACTCCCAAAACATTGAGGACTGCGCTGCGGTAGGTAAAACGCGCTCCAGGAGCGCATATTAAGCTCTTAACAAATAAAGCCTCATGTACTAATATGCGTGCATGCGATGTAACAAGACGTGCGATGCGCGGACGCTGTCCCATCAGGCCCTAGAGCAAGTGCGGCGGAGCGCCGTGCAGCGGGTTGAAGCGGGCGAAAGTCCCGAGTTCGTGGGGGCCGGCCTGGGGCTCAACCGACGAACGATCTACCGGTGGCTAGCGGCCATCAGGCCGCTGTTTATCGAGCCATGGAGTCCGTGGGAGAACGGCAATCTCGAATCCTACAACGGAAAATTGCGAGATGAATGGCTTAAGGCCGAACTCTTTGATTCGCTGCACGAGGGGCGGGTGATTGTGGCAGGTTGGCGCTAACGCTACCATACGCCACGACCGCATAGTGCGGTGGCGTATCGGCCACCAGCACCAGAAGCATGGGTAGTCGCTCGACAGGTGGCATAACTGCTGGAGTCTGATCACCATGGCTAAAATTGCAGTTGCTCTTTCTGGTGGAGGTTACCGTGCATCCCTATTCGGCCTTGGGGCTCTTCTTTATCTTGTAGATGTACAGAAGAACCGAGAAGTGACCTCCATTTCGTCTGTTTCCGGTGGCTCAATTACCAATGCATACGTTGCTCAACTCAAGGAATACCAGAAACAAACAAGCACAACTTTCTGGAAAAACATAAAACCCCTTCCTCAAACAATTGCCCAAAAAACTCTCTGGTCCACACCGTTGACGTGGGCATACCTTCTCATATTGATTCTTTCGTTTTTCGCCATTTTCTATATTAGTTTTTGGAGTAATTCTTGGAGTTGGTGGGGCCAGTCGGTCGAATTTTTGGCATTGCTAATACCCTGGTTTTGGTTATTTCAACAACGGGGAGTTGTGGCAGGCCACGCTTTTGGTTCAAATCTCTTCTCCCCTGGTGGCAAACCAACAACTCTGGAAGAGATTGAACAAGAAATCGACCATGTATTCTGTTCAACCCACTTGAACGCGGGTGAACATTTTTACTTCTCAGGACGTTTTGTCTACTCATATAGATTTGGATGGGGAAAAACAGGGCGATTGCCTCTACATGTTGCCGTCCAGGCATCAGCAGCATTTCCTTTGGGATTCCCACCGCGCTGGCTGCGAACAAAAAGATTCCACTTTGAGGGTGGAAAAAATCGCCCAGGCCCAATTCCTGCTTTGGTCACCCTCACTGACGGCGGTGTGTACGACAATATGGCCGATCAGTGGCCTTCTGGAGTCGAAAAACGTAGCAGTACTAAGACCGATTTGAATCTGAAAGTACCTGATATTCTGGTGATTGTGAACTCCTCAGCGGGATTGACATGGTCTCCTGTTAACAGATTGAAAGTGCCGCTTCTCGGAGAGTTGCTCGCGTTGGTACGGGTCATTAGCGTTATGTTTGATAACTCTGCCAGCCTCCGCATGCAAGGACTCGTACGGCAATTTATGGATCCTCAAGGTCTCAGAGGAGCTCTAATTAATATCGAGCAGAGTCCATGTAAAATCCCAAAAGCATTTGCGAGAGGAAGTTCGCCGGAGGCAGAAAGAGCACGTACGGTAATGAAATTATTAGGCGATAAAGAATCTGATTGGGACGAAATAACTGCCAGAAATATAGTGGTGAAAACCACATTGAGCAAACTTGGTTCAGACGTATCCGCTCGACTGATGTACCATGGATACACTTTAGCGATGGCCAACCTGCATGTTCTTTTAGATTTTCCGTTGTTGGATATTCCGGTACTTGAAAAATTTAAACGGTTGGCATCTTAGATTTAGATACTGTCGGGGGTTCTGCCCCGCTTTTACGGACACCTGACGTAAGGCCCATACCAGGAGTCGGAGCAGGCGTTTCGAGGGAATGGCCGATCACCGGATGAGGAAGTGGGCGCTCGTACGGCGGGGAGTTAGCCCACGCCACGAAGGAGCGGGATTTTTTGCGAGAAGCGGCCGCGGAGAGTGTCTTGGGGGTGCTCAAACGGGAACGGGTGAATCGCCAGCACTACCCTGAGCCGAAGCGCGAGCGGATATCTTCGGCTATATCAAACGGTGTCATAACCCGCGCCGGCGACGGAGACTGGATCAGCAGCAGACAGAACAACGCTTAATTCAATGGGCCGTGAAATCGGGGTAGAACCCCGTTTGAGATTTTTTGAGGCTGCCCCCCCACCTTTGTGGTGCAAGAGTCTCATCTGTGATTGAGAGAGCATCTGATGCTGTCTAGTGATCGACTCAGAGGTAGTGAGGCCGTGCTGCCGATGTTTTTGTGCCCGAGCAGGTGCTGGAAGGAACTGGTCTGTGAAAACCTTAAGTGGGCCAGTACATTACCGCTTACTGAAATGTGAGGGGAACATATAATGTTAGAACATCGAAATTGGTGACAACAGTCCGTCACATTTCGTATGTGACACTGCCGTATCTCAACTTCAAGCCCACGTCTGCGAGGGACCATGCGTAGAAAAATACAAGTCCACCAGCTCGGTGAGGAGGCTCGCAAGTGCGACGCAAAGCTTCGCGTCATTGCCAACGGGGATATCGACGTTAACGTGGTCCGCGCCGAGCGCTGCGATGCACTGTCGGTCGCGAAGACCTATGGTCTGAAACAGCACATGTACTCAATGGAGAAGGTCGAGGCCGTCGAGGCAGCGCGGCTGAAATCTTCCGACCCGCATAGATGGCGCACCAAGGCGGCACGACCGCCCGCCAAGGGGAAGATCAAGACTGTTACTTCCGACATCTACGCCAACGTTTTTATCTCGAAGCATCAGGCGGAACCTCTGCCCAAGCGGCTCAAGGTGGTAGAGACGGCACAGATGGGCACCCTCTCGACGGCCAAGGTACAACTCTCCAAACTCAAGCAACTTACCGCCAATCCGCTCGTGCGGCAGGTGGCCCTGGGCCAGGGTCTGCGCAATCCCAACCCGGTGATCTCGACGGGGAACTTCTCGGATCCGGGGCCGATGGTTCGCGAGGTGAAGCACGCGAACCTGCACAAGAACGGCAAGGGGGTTCTCGTTGGGATCATCGATGTGCAGGGCTTCGACTTCGCGCATCCCGATTTCGTAGTCAACGGAGAGACTCGCTTCGAGGCGATCTGGGACATGGGCGCCGAAGTTGACCGGACTTCGCCCAAGGACTATGGCAGGGTGATTTCGCGGGTGCAGATGAACAAGGCGCTTGCGGCGAATGTCGGCGCTCCGGCCACGCAGCTGGAGCCTCAGTCTCAAATGGACTTCGGATCGCACGGCACTCATGTGGCGAGCATTGCCGCAGGCAACGTCGGTATCGCACGAGACTCGATGATCGCGGGGGTGTTGGTTTCATTGGGACCCGAAGATGGAGATCGTCGAAAGTCCTTCTACGATTCCACCCGCATCGCGCACGCGGTCGACTGGCTGATGAAGCTTGGAGAGGATCTCAGCATCCCGGTTTCAATCAATATCAGTCTCGGCACCAACGGCCACGCGCACGACTCGAGCGCGCCGATCAATCGTTGGATCGACGCATGGCTCGCGACCCCAGGCCGCAGCGTGTGCGTGGCGGCTGGAAACGCTGGGCAGGAGAAGGCGGAAACGCCCGACGACGTGGGCTTCGTCATGGGGCGCATCCACACCAGCGGCAAGATTCCGGCAGCGGGCCTCAATCTTGACATTGACTGGACTGTGGCCGGCAGCGATGGGCAAGACTACTCCGAGAACGAGCTTGAGATCTGGTTCAGCGCGCAGGACAAGATCGGCGTATCAGTTCGCGATCCCGCAGGGCGCACCTACGGACCGATAGAGCCGCTGGAATTCATCGAGAACCAGCGGCTCGCCGACGGGACATTCCTTAGCCTCTACAACGACCTGTACCATGAGGCAAACGGCGCCAACTACATCGGCATCTTCCTCTCGCCCAACTTCAAGGCGAAAAAGCCGATCGGCATCGCGGCTGGCCAATGGGTCGTGCGTCTGCATGGTCGCGACATCCGCGACGGTCGCTTCGATGGCTGGATCGAGCGCGATGATCCCTCGCCTTTGCCGCCGGAGCCCGAGCAGCCGAAGCGCTGGCGTTTCCCCTCGTTCTTCTCGGAGCGCAGCAACGTCGATTGTTCCTCGATCTCGACACTGGCGTGCGGCAACCGCGTCGTGGCGGTGGCCAACCTTGATAAGGCGCGTGAATGCATCAACGTGACGAGCAGCCAGGGGCCGACGCGCGAGGGCGCGAACAAACCTGACATCGCCGCGCCTGGCACTGATATCGTTGCGGCCAACGGTTTCTCTAGCCCCGCGGATGCCTGGGTGGGAATGACGGGTACCAGCATGGCGAGCCCCTTCGTATGCGGCACCGTCGCGTTGATGCTCGCCACTCGCCCGGACCTCACTGCGGCGCAGATACTCGGGATCATTCAGCGTTCCGCAACGCCGCTCGTGGGCAAGAGCTTCGTCTGGGAGAACGACGCTGGATTCGGCCAAATCGATCCCGCGGGCTGCGTGCTCGAAGCCCAACGCGTGAACCTGCCGCGAAAGGACAAGACGCGATGAAACTGCGTATCTACCAATCGGACAAGGGCGATTGCCTGTTGGTCAGCGGAGACGCGGGCGGCCACATCCTCGTCGACGGCGGCATGCGTAAGGCGTTCCAGGACCATGTGCGCGCGGACCTGGGAAAAATGGCGGCGAAGCAGGAGGCTCTGGACCTGGTCTACGTCTCGCACATCGACCAGGACCACATCTCGGGCGTGCTGGAGCTCCTGGACAGCGTGATGGCCTGGCGCGTCTACGAATACCGCAAGAAGCAGAACGCGCACGTGAAAGCGCCGAAGTTCCCAAAGATGCCGGCCATCAACGAGATCTGGCACAACGCCTTTTCCGAGGTGCTCCAAGAGAACGTGGGGCCGGTGGAGCGCCTCCTCGCCCAATCGAGCCTCGTGCTGGGCCTGTCATCGAACCTCACGCTTCAGGACTTGGCGATTGAGCACCACGAGCTTGCCTACAGCGTGGGCGAGGCAATCCAGGTCTCGCAGCGCGTCTCGACGTCGCAACTGAAGATTCCACTCAACACTCAGTTCAACGGCCAGCTGATCATGAGTCGCTCGCCCGCGAAGCGCGAAGCGCGGATCGGGAAAATGAACGTCTCCGTGATCGGTCCACTACCCTCCGAAGTCGAGCGCGTGCGCGACGAGTGGAACGCGTGGCTGCGGAAGAATAAGGACGGAATCCGCAAGTTGAAGCAGGAGGCAGAAGCGGACGCACGCTCAATCGGCAACTCCGCGGACAGAATCGCGGACCTCCTCGCATCGCGCGTCGACGAGCTTGGCAATCGCAAGGACGTGACCGCGCCCAACCTCGCCTCGGTGATGGTGCTGCTTGAAGAGGGCAAGACAAAGGTGCTGCTCACGGGCGACGGCCATTGGGAGGACATCCTGAAGGGCCTCGAACACCACAAGAAGTTCGATGCGAAGGGAAAGCTCCACGTCGATGTGCTCAAGGTTCAACACCACGGCTCCGAGCACAACCACAATGTGAGCATGGCCGAGCGCGTCACGGCGGACAACTACATTTTCTGCGCCAACGGTAAGCACGACAATCCCGACACGCGAGTCGTGAAGCTCATCTGCGAGTCTCACCGAAAAATTCGTCCCAAGGACGCATTCACCCTGTGGTTCAACTGCGCACCCGCCCAGGCGCCGGCTGGCAAGCCCAGGGCCTATATGAAGAAAGTGGAGAAGGAGGTCGATGACCAGATCGCGGTTTCGGGCGGAAAGATTAAGGCCATGTATCTCGACAAGTCATTTTTCGATCTCACGATATGAAACAGACGATTACAGTCCTCTGACTATTTGGAGTACCATCGTGCTCAAATAATTTCGGTACAGAATGGCCGCGGCCAGCTCTCATTGAGATCCGAAGACGGCTCATCGTTGAACCTGCCTTCTATTCGGATGAGCAGGCAACATTTCTTCAAGCTAATCCAAATCCTCAGAAGTCACAATTGGTTATCACTCCCAGCTAAAGCAGCAGACGTTGCTACTATTAGCATCTCGAAAAACAATTCAAGCCGGGCAAGCCCAATCAGAATGCCTTTGTGGAGCGATTCAATCGGACTTTCCGCCACGAGGTAGTCGACGTCTATGTGTTCGAGTCCTTGGATCAGGTGCGCGAGATCAGTGCGGAGTGGACGCGTGAGTACAACGAAGAGCGGCCCCATGACGCCTTGGCACAGGTGCCGCCCGCGACGTATCAGGCTCAGATCACAGCCAAAATTTCTCCTATAGAACTGTCTCCTTGACGGGGAAGCTTACGATGCCCCGCATCGATCCTGTAAGCCCGCAGATGGCCTTTCTCCGGGTTCTTTGCCTCCAACCTGATACGAAACGCCTCGTTCCCCATGGTTTTCTCCTTTCAGATTTTAATTCTCTTGGCGAGATCGAGCGCCTTGCGCTGATCGACGCCCAGGTAGTGCGCTGTGCTGCCTATGCTCTTGTGCCCGAGCAGGTGCTGGCAGGCGGCCAAGTTCTGCGTGCCGTCATAAATTGCGGCTGATTTCGAGCGGCGCGTGGAATGTGTGCAACGTCAACGTCGCCGTCTGGGAGAACACCGGAGAGAACGGGCCGTTCTTCTCCATTACCTTTTCACGGCCCTACAAGGACGCGCAGGGTAACTGGAAGACCTCCTCGTCCTACGGCTTGAACGACCTTGATTCTCTGTCCTCTCTTGCTGAATTGGCGAAGGACTGGGTCCAGCGACATTCACGGCCATAACCGTCAACCGGAAACCTCTGGCGCTCATCGCCGGGGGCTTCCTCACTCGCAAGGAGTTACTTCGATGAACACGTATCAATACTTCGCGAAAGTCCTCGCCGGCCTTCTCGGCAAGGAGACCGCTGTCCGCCTCACCGTGAATGGCCATATGCCCTTGTCGATCGAGTCTATCGGCACATCAGCCGACGGCAACCGCCTCATTTCGCTCGCCACTACGGCGAGCAGAACGGCGATCTGATGCGTGACCCGGAAATGGTTTTTGAACTCTTCACCCATGGCGAGGCGTCCGCAGCTGAGCCGCTCTCGTTCCAGAACGACTATATGGGCTTGTTTCAGGAAGTATATCGCTATGACGATACCGGCAAGAAAACCCACGTCAAGACGCGCCTGAAGGCCGAGCTTAAGTCCTTCGCCAGGACATGGTTCAAAAATCTCAAGGATCAGGGGTTCCTGGGCGAGACCGCCATCCGGGAGCGGCTCACCTGAGCCCCTCCCCTATCTGAGCTGTATGTAGCTACTTCGCTAACCATAGCGAAGTAGCTACCGGATCTGCCGATATTCAGGAGCCCCTCCCTTCCCATAGCCACATAAAATCAAACAGGCCGACTACGGTAGGGTGTTTGAAATGTGCCTCAAACTTTCCGGTGCGCCATACACACTAAAGCCCGCCCAATTGGATGGACTAGGGTATTTACCTCGAAGGTTCACCATTGCGGACTGCAATGCTTTGTCCACCGCCTGCCCCTTCATCACGAAGTCAACGAATTGCTCCATCAACTCTCTGGTGGCCTCGTCATCGACGCTCCACAAGCTCATCACGACATTGGACGCACCTGCCCAGTGCCAGGCGCGCGCCAATCCAATGGTTCCGGATGGAAAGTCCTTACCGAGCGCGGTTTGACAGGCACTCATCACGACGAGCGGTTTGGCCTCTAACAAAGGTAAATCCTCATTCACCAGCTTGCCGTTTTTCTGGACTGGAACCTGACGCCGGAGCTGACTTATTTCCCTGGCATTCCACTCGCCATCGCTAAATACAAGAAAACTCTTATCCACGGGGTTGTTTGCATCCGCAAGGCCATGAGTCGCCAGGTGGATAAAATCAACGGAATCTGAGGTTTGCCTCAGATAATTCTCCAGTGCTGCCTTGCTCGCCATCTTTTCAATGAATAGTCGATCAGTTTTCAAGAGAAGGGCGACGTGCTTCGCTTCTTCTCCCGCACCAGGTAGCGCGGGATAATCCTGGCGCTCAGGGTTCCCAATAACAATCGGGTTTAAATACTTTTCACGCATGGTTTCAGGGTTCCGTGCAAACGAGAAGAACCCGGGAGCTATAATAACTGACATCTTTTTGATCAGTGCATCTCCGCCAACAGGAAGAGCTGCAAACGGGAGCACGCCAATGGATAATGCCGCACGAGTGGATGGGTGGGAGATGTCGGTACGCGCACCTTCTCCGGAAGGTGACACCTCCTCATTATGCGAATCAAACCGGTCAAACGTATCACCCTCACCCGTATCCTGACCCTTACGGGTGACCTCCCTGACCGTAATCGGTACGACAACCAAGGTGTCGATCTTTGATGCTTCGAGCTCCTCAGTCACCTCATGAGGCAAGAGAATGTCAGAGAGGCGCTGCAGGAGGGCGTTCCATCTCTTGGCCTGATCCTCGGTCCCTACTTCGACAGTATCAACTAGCGCGGCTCCACGTGGGTGTTTCGCGCCTCGGACACCAAGCGAAGTCCAGCCACTTGCCTGAAACGTTCCCCAATCATCTTTCTTGAGCTTTCTCGGGGTGGCGCAAACGATATCCCCGCGATACGTGATGAGCCAGGTGCGGAGGTAGCTGGATTCGTCTATCCCATGTAATAGTACGGCCGTCTTTCTCCCCCTCAGCGCTGCTAGATACGTCTTTATACCCTTAAGGTTTATTGCCCTTCGCACTTCTGCGGGAATAGGCCCCTGAGGGTACCAAATGTCCTTGAATTTCGCATTCAGTCTGTAAGCATGGTCATTATGCATTTCAATCGCAGAGTTGAGCGCTCGCAGAGAATCCTTAGTGCACGCCAAGGTTGGTTGAGCGTGCGCAGGCCCTGTGAGACACACAAGCAGTGCAAGGGAGTATCCGACTCGTCTGACGACCTTTCCTAGCAGCCCGTGAAGATGCCAGACACCGCACCCAACTGTACCGCCGCGCTTGAATCTCATCTGGTTTGATTGGGTCATGCGTGCCTCCTGAAATAGTGTTCTTCCGTGTGATGATTTACTCGCTGAGCGCTTTCCTTAATCGGGCCGATAGGTCTTGCCGGGAAAGCGCTCGATTGCTGAAGTGCCCCGCCGTATCCAGATGCTCAGGCCCCAGAGACCTGCTCGTGTATCGCTAGCGCCTGTTGGACGAAGAGATGGCCTCGGCTTACTGGCCAGCCTCGGAGAGTTGCCCCGCCTGTACAGTTAACTGCTCGGCGGTCACCAGCTCATTCGATTGTGCCCAGACCGGCGCGAGGCCACTCAGTACCGCCAGAGTGCCACCACAAGACACACGAGCTGAAGCAATGCCGAACGCGTCACCAGCCGTCTCCCCTCTGTGACGGTTCCTCTTCATGGCGTTGGCTCCATGTTCCCGCGGTTACTTGTTATCAAACGTATGATCTTCCAAGACCTTTCCTGTCGGGCCACTTTTTATCATTCTGCGAAACTGGCGTGGAATGGGCGTTTCATCGCTCAACCTCGGTGGCGATGCGTCATAGATCGGGGTCACTTCAACCGTCACGTACCCTTCACGAACGGCCAATTGGAGCGTTCTCCTTTCAGCCGCACGCCAGAGTTTTCCCTTGTTGAGCGTCGGCGTCATGGGCGCGATATTAGTCAGCACATCAAGGGATCGCTCCACTTCCGGTCCCGTCGGCTGTGTCAGCCCTAACGCCGCATCAATATGTAGATCTACCTTGCCGGCTTCTCTTTGTGCTAGATGCCCTTTTTCTTTCCCAGATTTCAAATATGTCTTTTCTCTAGATTGCGCCGATTCTCCTCTGAGCCTTGGTTCCTGGTGAAAACTACGGTCAGTCGCCTGAGACGGCACCGCAGCAGCTTCAGCCGTAAAGTTGTAGGAAACTTTCCGTGGCCGGCCAGCCTGCGGATCCCAATCCACTCGAAGGCGTATAGCAACTTCGGCTGCGCTGTACTCATGAAAAGAATTACCCGTATGGTGTTCGGTTCCACCTTTTTCCGTCGAGGCTTCCCCAAAGCCCGGGTTCTTCGTTTCTGTGCTAAGTTTGGCCGTTTCCTTTACTTGGAACTCCTCTACATGCTTGTTCCAGCCTGCCCGACTGTCACGAAGGTCTAGCTCTAACCCGCTTCCTCTCAGTGAACCCGACGAAGGGGATATTGCCGTCGATGGCGTCCTTGCTTGAACCACTGGAAATGAGGGGAGTGCATAGGGCACTGCACGCTCCTTCCCAGGTATCGGACGCATGGTTGGGTTGAGAGCAAGAGGTTTCGCCTGCCTCACTTCTGTTGGTACTCTCGCTGCCGTCGACTCGACAGTCAGATCATCTCCCTGTTTCTTGGCCGCGGACTCAGAGCGTGGCGCGCCGCCTTTGGAATCGGATATTCTTGACGCCTTAAATGAGGGCCTATGTGCCAGTTTTGCGACGCGCCCCATCACCGCGTCCAGCACCATGGCCTTGGGATCCATCAATTGATCCGCCAGGCGATGAAGGAATTCTTCGACAGTCAGATCTTCTTTGCCTCGGAGCTGGTCGAAGAGCGCTCGTGCGGTCGTCTGCAAGATAGAAGACAACCTTCCCGAAACCAGATCTGATACCACCTCCGAGACTACGCGGCGGCCTAGAGACGCCACCGCTTTGTTGCCCATGAGTTTGTTCAATACCGTGTTCCCGAGCTTTCCCCCGAGCGCCCCGGTCAGCACACCAAAGAGGGTGTCGAAGGCCAGCCCTCCCCAATCGATCTTGCTCTGGAGTCCGATCCTCACGGCAGTGGCTTGGCCTGCGAGATTCTGCGCGGCACCATATCCCGCGCCCACCGCAATGGCCGTGGCTCCTCCACCCGTTAATGCGGTAGCAGCCACGGCGCCTGCCGCTTGCATGGCCTGCAGGGCGAAAATTGACCGGTCTGCCCCCTTCTCGGTCTGATCGAAATATTCATTGAGCTGCTTCCAGCGCTGGTTCGTCGCCTCGGCCGCCGCGTTAAGATTCACGAGGCTTTCTTTCACCTGGCGCTTGTGTATCGTGCTGTATGCCGCATTCACCTGCAGCCAAGGATGCACCCAGTCGTCCGATGGGATGGCAGTGCCGCCAAACAATTCGATGGTTCCGCCGATCAAGTAGTTGCTGAAACTTTCTGCCCGCAGAGACTGCGCCTCCAGGATTCTTTCCTCCACGGTGGTGATGCGCCGAATAATGAATTGCTGGTATCGTTGTAGGACGAGCAGCGCCTGATCTGGTGGAAGAGTGGGAAGACGCTTGAGGCCCTCCTCCAATGACAGGGAGTCTATTGCACTATTGGCGGGTTTCCGTTGCGCCTGGGACTGTTCTTCGCCAGACGCCCCGATCAAGAGGTTGACGGAATGATTGCCGGCCTTTCGCTGCAACGAGCTCACTTCAGCCTCCAGCCCTACCTCTTCCCGTAATTCTGGCGCACTCGTGCTACGCGCCGCGTAAGTTCCTTCGTGCCGCGGCTTGGCGCGGGCTGAGGCGCGGGTGGTCATGCGTTTACCCTGTGCAGTGAGCGGTTCATCCGGTCACCGCACGGAGCCGCGCGTGATGTTGGCCAATCGAAAGTGATCAACCTCATGTGTCGAATTCCCGGTTTACCACCTGCATCATCTGGGTCATCACAAGCGAGCTGTCTTGGGCTCGCTACCCCAGATGATGCCCTGAGCAGCAATGTTGTTGCTGAGGCCGACACTCAACTTGATGTCGCGCGACAGAAATTTCCAATCCACTTTGTCGGCCGACGGCGTTCCTCTTCATCACGTGGGGTCCCTATTCCCGCGCGGTCACGGTCTTTGGGCCGCTCCGGCTTGCTCACGGGGCAAGGGGGACGCGTCGCCGATGACGACGAAGGCGGCCCAGGCGAACTATTTGATCCGAGCGCTGTGCAAGACCTGGATCCGACTGCGTGGATCCTCAAACTTGCGGTGACTCTTCCGCTCGTGACTTAGGCCGTAGTCCTGGCTATCTGCCGATCAAGAGGAAGGGACTCCAATAGTACGGATGCTGATAGCCCGGCTTGGCTTTGAGATCCCTAATGGCTGTCCGGGCGGCGGCCGCCAATGGCTGGGTCACCGCAGCGGCATAGAACGACTGCATCCACTCCGCTGTGGCCTTGTCGTCGATCTTCCACGCTGATAGTAACAGCGCATCCGCGCCGGCGAAGATCAGTCCGCGCACCATGCCCAACACTTCATTCGCATGCGTGGCTCTCACTCTGCCCGTCTCGCACGCGCTCAGGACCACCAGCTTTGCAGAGTCGAGCGGTAACCCATACATTTCAGCTGCTGTGAGTTTGCCATCGTCACCCTTCCCTTCCTTCAGGCTAAGGTACGAAAGCAGCGGTTCGTCGGCTGCGAACTTGCCATGCACCGCCAGGTGGACGAGGCCTTTCCCCGCCACGAGCTTTTTCACATCGGCCTCATTCGCGAGGGTCTCAGCGACAACCAGGCCCGAGAGACCTTTTCCGATAGCACCCACCTCGCCCGGCGCATATCGCAGCGATGGATCAGCCACTGCCAACACCTCGGGTCGTGCCAGCGCGCTTGGGCCCGCAAGCGTGACCAACACCGTGGCACTCGGTGCATAACTGATCTGAAAGGATTCACCAAGGTACCGTTCCCCCTGCTCGATTTCTAGCGCCTGAAACGGAAGATAATGCAGATCCTCATGCGGGACGATGACCAAGTGATCTGATTTGATCCACGGTAACATCGGAGCGATCAGGTACAGATAGAGCTCGCGTGCGGTCTTCTGATCGTAGGGACGCGTCGGGTCGACTAGACTTTCGCGTACACGTTCGATCTTCTCCTTCAGTGCTGACCGTGACAGGAACACCGAGCGGACATGCATTGAATCGGATCCGATATGCCAAATGATCAGCTGGTTCTCCAGAACCACATAAGCCAGCATTTCACTGCCATCATGGGCTAAAGCTTTCCCAACCGCATCGAGCGCAGCCGGTTGGGACGCAATGAGGCGAGCCAGTTGCGGCGTGTTCTTGACCATGCGGTCAAGGATTACGTCGTACTGGGTCTGACGTTCCTTCAGAACCGTTTCTAACTTGGCAATGTCAACACTGGGGAGAGACCTGCCGTCGTCGTCCTGGACGGCACCCCGGTTCGCGCTTCTGTGCTTCAGCTCAACCTGGTGCCACAGCCGGCAGCTCGAATCTAGCTCCTTCTCGCTTCGCGCTGCAAAGAGACAGGCTTGGATCTGGGCTGTTTCGCTACGCAACTGCAGCATGCTGCCATACAACGACCGTTCCTGCGACGATGATAGTGCGAGGCTTTTCGTCGCCAGGAGATCCGACATGACTCGGGAACGGGATCGTTCCATCAGGTCGAACGCTTCCCTATACCGCTGCCGGTCGAGCAAATGCAGCATCGCAGCATAGTAGAACTCAACCTTGTCCTCGACATAGGTGCCCCGTGCGCGCTCATCGTAGAGAAATTGCCGATCCTGATCTAACAGCTCGACCGCGCGTAGGTACCATTCCATGGCCTCGTTGCGCTGGCCAGCGGCTTCGTTGAGCAAGCCCTTAATGTAGGCACCCCGCGCATCGGTGAGCGACGGCAAGCCCCCCTGACTCTCAATCCAAGCCAGCACACCTGGGAGCTGGGGGTCTGCCCCGGTCGCGAACCGCTCGCTCACCACGACATCACTCGTTTTCTTCGGGGAGAACAGCCGCTCGGTGACGATCAGCGCGTGCATTTCCTGTTGCGATCGGATGAGTTTTTCACGAATCTCCAGGCGCACGATGAACTCTCGTGCTTGCTGCGCCAACCCGTCCCACCCCAATCGCCTCGCCGCTGCGTAGGCGGACTCATAGTCCCGACGAGCCCGTTCGACTGCATCCAGACAAGGCTGGAAGTCGCGCTCGTAGTCACACTTTTCGGCAAAATGCTGGTAGACATCGGCGCGATCGAGATAGCCATAATACAGGTCCTTGTCGTCGTTGATGGGCCCTGCAACCGCAAACGCGCGGTTCATCGAGTCCGCAGCACCGACGTAGTCCCCCTCGGCGATCTGAACCTGCGCCATCAAATCCCACGCGTCGAAGCGGTAGCTGGGGTCTTTGACGTGCTGTGCCAACGGCAGCGCCTTGCGGATCAGCTCAAGAGCATGGCCGGCACTTTTCTTGCCATACAGATGGGCTCGGACATTGCCAAATAGGGCCTTGCATTCCACCTCGGCTGCACCAGCCGCGCCTGCCGCGTGCGCGGCCTGCTCGTAGATGCGAATGGCAGAATCCCAGTCGGATTGGAAACGCCCGATATCCCCCAGTTTGACCATCGACCGCGCCGCGTCCCCGTGGGCACCCGCAGCCTGAAACAACTCGATACTACGTTCGAGCTCACGGGCCGCTTGAGTCAGGTCCTGACGGAGTGCATCCTGATCGAAGGTGCGTCGGAGGTGATCAACGTAGCGATCGATGCGGGCGATCGCCCCGTCTTGCAAGACGCGAGCATCATTCACGTTCGCATAGATAGGGGATGGTGCTGTAACCAGAAGCACCATTAAGGAACTCGCAGCAACACACCTGACCCGGCGCACGACCAGCTGTATCTCCAGCAGACTCTGCTTCCCCCACGCCTTGTCCATTCCCATCATGAGGATCAATTTATTCAAGCTCATTTAGGTTTCTTCGTGGCCGCTGCGGCATGGTCACGGGGCAAGGGCGCGGCGTCGCCGATGACGACAAAGGCGGCCCAATAGTACGGATGTGCCCGCTGGGGATTCTGCCGCATGGATCGCTGCACCGCCCGCAGTGCCGCCGAGCGGCCCCTGCCCGCCTGCACGTGCGCGTAATAGGCCACCATGAACTCTTTCGTCGCTGCATCGTCGACCTTCCACAAGCTCGTCACTTGCGTCCGTACCCCTGCGAGCACCAACGCCCGTCGGAGCCCGTAGACCCCCTCGCCATTATGCACCTGCCCCACCCCCGTTTCACAGGCAGACAACACAGCCAATTCGGTCTCCTGCAGATCGAGACTGGCGACTTCCAGTGCAGTGAGAATGCCATCGTCGGCGGGGCCAGACCGCAGCTGGTTGGCCCCGGCCAAGGCTAAGCCCGAGCGAAGGAGTGGGTTCTCACCCTGGGGAGCCGAAGGTCGCTGGGTTGGCTCCAGTCCGGCCCCGCGTGAGGAGGCATTGAGGTCCTCGGGGAGGTCAGTGAGAAAAAACCCGTGGGTGGCTAGATGCAGGATCTTGGGTCCATGCACCTGTTTGAGGGCCGTTTCGGTCGCGCGCCCCTGCGTCAGCACCTGGCTTTCATTCAATTTCAGGAGGGTGCGCAGGGCCTGGGCTTCTTGCGCGGTGCCCGTCAGGGGCCCAAAGCGGAGGGATCCTCGGTTAAAGTCTACCGAGCGGCGTTGTTCGACGGCCGCTGTACCCAATGACGACTTCAGCGGGCCAAAGTCTGGATCCGCCACGAGCAGGGTGGGCTTAGACGTCCTGGCCGGGGCCGCTGGACGGAGCAGATCGCGGCCGCTAGTCAGATACGTGAGTTCGTACTGCTCGGCGAGCACGTACCCGTTGGCATCCTGCAGCACGCCAAAGGGGAGCAGATTGAGCGCGCCATCGGGCGAGAGGAGTAGCTGCTGGGCCGGTCCAAGGTTCGCGCGCAGCGGCTGCAGCAGCAGCTGTTCCAGTGCTTGTGCCAAGAGCTGCACTGTGTGCGTCCTGCCCGGATGGCGCACTGCGGCGAGCAGCTCGGCCACCCGCGTCTCGATGGGCTCGGCGTCCCCCAGATCCACGAGGATCGGGGCGCCCTGCCGCTTGAGAAGGAAGACGGCATAGCGCGGCATACCCCATCGCGGCTCCTGCTTAATTGCTTTCGGATTAAATGGCTGATAGTGAACCCATTCGAGGAGCACCGCTCCATGCGGGATTGCACGCTGGACCTGGGGTAGCGTGATGGGGTCGATCTCGGCGCGGAACCGGCGGCTGTGAGTACTCAGTTTGGTTTCGAGTGCAGTCACCTGGCCCTGTAATTTGGCTAGTCGGACCCGATATTGGTCCACGGGCGGATTCCCGGTACCTCGCGTAGTCAAGGTGGCCAAGTCCGTCGTCGCGGCCTGATAGCGCGTCATTAGAGCCTGGTCATCAGGAGCCACACTCTTGCGGAGCCGGGCGAGGCTGTCGGTCAGCACGTCCAATACCCGTCCTTTGCGCTGAAGCACTACCTCCAGTCCCAGGCTCGTCGCCGCCGGCATGTGACGGGCGGAGGCCACTGCAAAGCTCACCACCCCGTGAGTCGATCCTTCCAGCGTGGCCATGTAGGCGCGCTTGCGCGTGTCGTCCCCTTGCACCAAAACGCGGCGGGCATTCACCTCTTCGATATGCACGGCGCGTTGATGGTATGTCAATGCAGACACCCGATCGTCATGGCCCCATGCCACCGCCCCGAGATTGTTCAGGCCCCTCGCCGTGGCCGGATGCTCTGGCCCCAACACCTTCTCGTAGATCGCTAGCGCCCGCTGATAGAGCGGTTCTGCCTGCGCGTAGGCCCCGGTTGAGTCGTACAGTGCCGCGAGATTGTTCAGGGACGTTGCCGTGTCTGGATGGTCCGGCCCCAAGACCTTTTGCCGGATTGCCAGTGCTCGCTGATGGAGCGGCTCCGCCTTCGCATAGGCCCGGGTGGTGCGATACACTCCCGCGAGATTGTCCAGGCTCGCCGCCGTGGTTGGATCTTCCGGCCCCAAGACTTTCTCATTAATCGCCAGTGCTCGCTGATAGAGCGGCTCCGCCTGCGCATAGGCGCCGGTTGAGTCGTACAGCCCCGCCAGATTGTTCAGACTCGTCGCCGTGGTGGGATCTTCCGGCCCCAAGACTTTCTCATTAATCGCCAGTGCTCGCTGATAGAGCGGCTCCGCCTGTGCATAGGCGCCCGTGGCGTGGTACAGCGAAGCGAGATTGTTCAGGGTCTCCGCCATGGATGGATCTTCCGGCCCCGAGACCTGCTCGTGGATCGCCAGCGCCCGCTGGAACAACGGCTCCGCCTGCGCGTATGCTCCGGTGGCCTTATATGACTGCGCCAGATTGCTCAGGCTCACCGCCGTGGCCGGATCTTCCGGTCCAAAGACCTGCTCCACAATCGTCAGCACTTTTTTAAATAAGGGAATGGCCTCGGCATACTTGCCGGCCTCATAGAGTTGTTCCGCTTGGACTTTCAACTCCATGACTAACTCCATGGCTATCTCCTCTTCATCCGCGTCTGCCCAGACCGGCGTGAGTGCGCTCAGGACCATACCGAGCGCCACCATCAGGCACCCGACCTGGCACAGTGCTGAACGCATAACCGACGAGCACCGCACTCGTGTTTGGTCAGTCCCCATCTAATCTGTTCTCCTTTATAAAGCCCCTTTAGGGGGGCGGTTTCAAGTTCCAAGTGCAACGGGTGAATGATGACGCAGTTGCGCCTAGACCTCCAGGGGCGTGGCGAAGTTGAGGCACTTGCGTGGACGCGTATTCAGCCGATGCGCGATGGCGTTCAACTCGCGCTGAGTGTACCCCGACAGATCCGTGCCCTTCGGCAAATACTGGCGTACCAGGCCATTGGTGTTTTCATTGGTCCCGCGTTGCCAAGGGCTGTGCGGATCGGCAAAGAACACCTGGATGGCGAGGCGCTGGGCCAGCCGCTCGTGCTCGGCCATCTCTTTGCCTCGATCATAGGTCAGCGTTTTGCGCAGCGGGGCCGGCACATGCCGGAGCTTCGTGGTGAAGCCCTGATACGCACTCGCGGCATCCGTGCCGTCCATTTTGGCCAGCAAGACCAGGCGGGTGGTCCGTTCCACCAGGGTGCCGACCGCCGAGCCATTCCGGGCCCCCTTGATCAGGTCGCCTTCCCAGTGGCCGGGGACCAGGCGGCTGGCGACCTCCGGGGGGCGGTCGGTAATCGGCGTCATGTTCGGGAGCTGGCCCCGTCGATCGGTCCCCCGCGATCGCGGCCGACGGGCCTTACGCGCCTGACGCAGGGCGGCCAACAACTCGGTGCGCAGACTTCCTCGTGGCAGCACGTACCGCGCGGCATAGATGGTCTCCGTCGAGAGGCGCTTCCCCATGTCGTCAGGATACTCGCGTCGGAGCCGTCCGGCAATCTGTTCGGGCGAACACCCCTGGCCCAGGTGGGTTCGGACATACTGCCAGAGCCACGGATCCAGGAGTGTGCGCCGCCGCCGCGGCAGACGCGCTCGGGTGGTCGCCTGGGTCTGCGCGAGGCAGGCGCGATAGGGGTGGCCCCGCGCGTTGCGGGTATATTCGCGGCTCAGCGTGCTGGGGGCGCGTCCCAACACCCTCGCCATCGTTCGCAACGAATCGCCTTGGGCCAGTCCCAGGCTCAGCGTTTCACGTTCGTCGGCAGTCATGTGTGTATAGCAATTGTTGGACATAGCAACACCTTAGCCCAACCGGGCGTGTAGTGTTGCACTTGGAGTTAGAACCCAAGGGGGTAAAAATTACGCACTCCAATCTCGGTGCGCCAAGACTATCGGCGAGGAAACGGGAGTACCTCATTCTCCTGGTTTGCGGTGGACCAAGGCCGCCAGTTTCTTGAATAGGAGGGCGAAGACATCGACGAGAAGCTGCAAGGCTTGTGTGAGAACCCCCATGATCGACCGCACTAATGTGATCCCCCCCGGCACAAACACGAGGATCGACGTTACCAGCAGCCCTCCTCCGGCCAGGGCCACCACCCACATGTGCTCGGTGAGCCATGCCCACCAGTCCGCTGGCTTGGGCGCCGCGCTGCTCGTCCCCATGTCGCCGGAGACAGGCATGTGCATTTCATCATTCGTGAACATGGCCGCGTTCGGCCCCATGGCGACCGTCATTTTCACGACGAACTGGGCATAGGTATTGATCGGCACGATATTCTTGATGTGGTTCGATGGCCATGATTCATTTTGTAAGAGCGCCCCCGATCGCAGGTTGGCGGAGACGCCAAAACGTACCCGCTTGGGAAAGCGAGGCGTTTCGTCCGGTGTTTCCTGCGCCCCCCCGCATGCTGCTGGCGGTAATGCTCGCTCGGATAACGCCAGTGTTCCTTTTGCACCCTTGTGCGCTGCCGACAATATTCCGCGGTCAGACAACACTGCGGCTTCCTGAATCATGGGCAGATTACCCGGAAGGGTGGCCAACGATGCCTGTGGTTGCGTGACCTGATAGCCCGATGGCGGTTTATCCAGATCCAGCCCATGTCCAGAGTCTCCACACCCAATCACTTGGCACCAGGCGGAGGACGTGCCCGCGCTGCCCTCTGTGACGAGCCTGCCGATCCCCTTCCGTACCGCCACCACATCCAGTGAAATAAACCCGGCGCCGCCACGGGTTGTTTCTCGTCCTGCCGGTCGCTCCCAGGGACGGACCGTGGCGGAGAATCCTGCCGTATAGGTGGCCCCCCCTCCATCGCCGTCGTCCTGTTGGATGGTGCTCAACCCGGGCACGGTCCTGAATCGCTTCACGTGGTGTTGCAGGATGCGCAACATTCGCGGGTCGGCGCTATATTCACGCTTGCTATAGGAGGCCCAGAAGCGGGGATCGTCCGTATGCGCCAGCCGGGCGCTCGTTTCATGGCTAAAATAGGTGGGGCTAGTAAACCAACTGTTGGCCCCGACCTCCTTCTCATCGAAGGACTTCACGGTCGCATTGGTGAACAGCGTGACGACCGTATAATAGTAGCGGATATCGATATCACAGAGCCGCTTGTCGGCGCCCAGGGTGACCGTGCGGTCTGGTTGTTCCCGCCATTCCAAGTCCCCAAACCGAACCTGGTGGCCAGTGACGCCGGCGACTTTCTCTCGCAGCATGTCCTTCAAACCCTCTGTGGCGCTGCTGTGCCAGGGTGTCGACACCTGGATCGTCAGCCCGGGGATACCGCTCTCCTCTCCATCGAGGTCGAGATTGGACGTATTCCCTTCCATTTCCGCTAGAGACCACCACGCCTGCTTATCCCCACCTCGGGCAGGAGGCAACACCCCGTGCCCGGACGAGGCTTGGAGCAGGCCAGGCGACACGCTCACAGACCAGGAGTCTCCCGGCGGAACGCCCTGCTCCTTTCGTCCTTGTTCCGCTGTCGTGAGTAATCGAAATGCATGCCAGTCCAGAATCTCTTCATCCTCACCGGACGCATCCTGCTCTGATTCCTTGGTCCGCTGGGTCACGACCGCCAGGAAGGTGCCCCGTCCCAGCTCTGATGCAGCAAACTGCCGGGTGGCTTCCCACTCACCGTTTTTTGTCGCGGTGAAGGTCAGCTTTCCCCGATCTGCAATGGCTTCCTGCATGGCGGGGTTTCCCGCATAGAGCGTGACGATTCTCCCCTCGGTCTGTGGATTCTCATTCGTGGTCCATCGGATCACGACCGGCACCGACTCCGTTTTCCGTAATAGCAAATTCACACTCTGATTCTCGCCTGACGATTCACAACCTTGGATACACCCCACACGCAGCTCCGCCTGCGCGACTGAGAGGCACGGCACCAAGATCAAGCCAAACAGCACGACCATCGTTTTCATGGACGTTTTTCCTTAATGGCGTTCAGAAAAGATTCGTCCGGCGAGCCGCTAATGCGACAGGCCCGCTGATCGCATGGAGTGCCCAGCGCTTGCGTGCCCGGCATCCCGCGTGATGTGGTGGCGTCTTTCGCGATCTGCCGATAGCGCCAGCAGGCCTTCTGGCCCATGCTGGTCCGGTCCCATCGTGTCCAGTCGGTCTTATATTTGATCAGTTGATATTCCACTCCCGTATCCGGCTGCTGCCCGTCCTTCACATTGCCGTCCCAGCCATGAGAACCCCAGGCAATACGCTTGGCTGGATCGATCACCATGACCGTGTGACCATCGCCGCGGGTGTCATCGCGATACACCAGAATGTCCCCCAACTCCGGGGGTTCGCCCTGGCAGCTCTCGAACTCCCCGGACATCGGCCCATTCGGCCTGACCATCTCGACGGTGGGCACATAACCATTTCCCTGCTTGTTATAGGGCAGGCCGGCCCGTGTAAAGGCAAACCAGATAGCCCGCGAACAATCGATGCCTTTTTTCAAGTTGGCTGCATCGGTATCCTCCGCCCACGGGTGCTGTGTATACCCCACCCCGTCTTGCTCCGAACGGGAATACTTCGCCAGCGAGTCGGCTTGCCGAAGCAGGAGAGCGAGTGCCGTCGTCCCATCATTCGGCAGATACGGTCGGATATCGAAGTTCGGGATCGTGTATTCTCGCTTGTCCAACGCGCCCACTGTCTTTCCTTCGCGGGCCGGCGCCAGGAACCCGCTGTTCGCTCGGACCACTGCGGTCATACTGCTGCGGGTCCACGTGCTATCCTCGACCCCAGGATCGTCCCCCGCCCCTCGCGTCCCTGGAAGGAGGTAACGCTCGAGCGCACGGCCCAGGCTGCTGGTCTTGCCTCTTTCTTCCCCGCTCCTGGTCCTGGCCCGCTCATCCACCGGTGACGTGAGCAACTCCCATTGGACTGAGTTCTTGATCTGGGTGCCAAAGACGATGACATGGTCCTCCACATCCAAGGGCGGCTGCCCACGAAACCGTTTCTGAAACACGCGGCTCTTGCCCGGCTGTAACGGTTCGTTGAGCATATCGGCAAATCCGAGGATCGCGCCATCTGAGGAGAGCAGGGCGCCGCCGACCAACAGGGGCACGCGCGCTTTTTCATCGAGCGTCACTTTGACGCGGTACCGATAGCACAAGGGAATCTCCTGAGGCGTATTCGGTGCGGTCTGCACCCAGGTCGCTTCCTGAGCACAGGGCGATTGATTGGCCTCTGCGTCAGGCTCCAGACTGACCTGCAGGGTCTCCTGCTCTTTAAAATCCTGCCCGCCCTCGCCTCTCAGATTCTTGAGCGCGATTTGGCGCGCATGTTGCCACAGATTTCTGGCAATCACGAGGGACTCTGTCGTCCCCGGCGCATAGACATTTCGGATCCGATTCTGCGCATCACGCAGCACGATCTTGCTCGTGTCCTGGAGACTCAACTCGAAATCCGCCTTTGCTTTAACATCATCGACCAGCACCACCATCGTCTTGGTTTCACGATCGTCCTGGATGGCCTTGCGGATTGCAGTGGCACGTGCCACGGGGATCCCGTCGTTCTGCGTGGACGGGCGCATTCGGACGGAGAGCGTGAGGAATTCATCACCTGGACGCACCAACACTGCCAGATCCCCTACCGCTATGTCCGCAGGACTCGGGCCCTTCGCGGCGAGTGCCGTGGCGCTGAGGCCCGTTGAAGTCTTGATGACGAGGGTGGCCTTGGCCTTTTGGGGATCCTGTGTGTCGCTCCCCAGGGCCCTGCCGTCGTACACCCGCATTTCTGCGTTGACGCCAAGCCCGGGTAACGGGGGCCCACTGAGCGTCAGCGTGGGGGACACGGCACTGATGCGCCACCCCATCGCCTGCGTCCGATGCTCATTTCCAAAGACCGTACGCGAGAGGTCCCCATGGAAATCCGAGATCTGAGGGCTCCGTGCCGCCACCAGCGGACGGACCTGAGAGGCCGCCTGGGCATAGGTCAAGGGGGGCTTCGGCGCCTGCGCCAACACCGTCAAAAGCGCATCGGTAAAGATGCCCCGTCCGCCGGTTTCCATTGCCGAGGTCCCGTCCCCTGCCGCCGACAACAACACCAGCCCTGGGAGATCCTTCGGAGTAAACGTCGGACTGCCATCGGGCTTGCCCGCTTGGGAGACGGTGGGTCTTGTGTTAGGCAGGGTTTGCGGCTTCATGTACCGAGACGTCAAGGACACGGCATCCCCCCGCACCGCCGTGCCAGAATTGCAGGAGTCCAAGATTACCGTGATCCCATGCGTCCGATGATGGAGCTGCTGAAGCAGGTCATTGAATTCATCGTCTACCAAATCGTCCACGCCATTGGTCCGCGAATCGTGCAACACGAGCGTTTCATCAGTGCCGTCCCCTTCGTCGCCATTAAGATCCTCCGCAACAGATCCATGCCCCGCGAAGTAGATCACGACCATATCGTTGGCCTGTGCACGCTTGACGAGTGCCTGCTCGAACGCGGCCTTGAAATTGGCCACCGTCGCCTGTTCGTCGAGGAGGATGCACACATTTTCCTTCGGATACCCATAGCCCCCCGGCCCGGTCAGGAGATTAAAGATCCTTTGGGCATCTCCCGCCGCTCCCGCCAGTTGCGTGACCTCAGAATTTTTGTACTTTCCCACCCCCACGATGAGGGCCAATCGCCGGGACCCCTCGGTTTCCTCCGCTGCGGCCGTCGGGCACGACACTGGGAGGGAAGCCGCCTGAGCGACGGAGGTCCCTCCACCGCTCAGTCCCACCATCAGCGTAAGCACACACAACAATAAAAGCGCTCCTTGGTGTCTCTTCACCAATGTTCGATATCCCTGCATGGTTCCCTCCATTTCGTCCTCATCGGAGCAATTCGCTCCCGACTCCCACGACTCACTAGCATTCATTTCCTAGTCTTTCCCTGAGGCAGCAGCACGAGATCACCCCCCGGCGCGTGTGAGCCAAACTCCCCCTCCCGCGGTTCCGGCGTGACTTTCTCGACATGTTGCTTAATCTTCCCGATGGTGAGATACCCGTCCTGCCCGCCATAACTGCGGAACGCCTCCAACAGCTTGCGTGCGAAGGGAGAATGGTTTCCCGGTCTCCCGTCCGGGACATATTCCTTGCCTCCTGACGTGAGATAACGACGCGACTTGTATTTGATCTTCCTGTTCTTGATTTCCCCAGCAGACACTTCGCGATATTCATCCTCGCCGCGATGGCCCGAATCAGCAATTCGTTGATCAAAGGTCCCTCCGAAACAGGCATCCAGGATGAGGAAAATATGTTGCGCGGGGATGAGGTCAACAAGATCGCGCAGGCGCGTGTGAGGGAAAAAGCTGTCTCCCCACTTATCCTCCTTCGGGAGACGGGACTCCTTGGTAATTAAAAATCCTTCCCGAGTTTCGTCTAGATACATGCCATGGCCGGCAATGAAAATGACGAGTTGGTCAGTGGGAGAATAATTCTTATTCCTATACTTGCCCAGTACGTCATGCACCTGGCCTCTTGTCGGATTTTCAAGGAGCTCGGTTTCAAACCCGTAGATCTCCTGAAGATCTGTCGCAATCGCGCGCGCGTCATGAATCGGATTCGATAAGCGTGTCCACGCATCATAGTCGTCTGTGGCAATCAGGAGCGCATAGTCCCTCCCACGGGACATGTCAGCCTGACTGGCGTTCTTGTTGAGGATTGGGGTCTCCTCAACGCCAACCCCTCGAAAGCCGTTTACCCCGGCCACACTGAAATTTCTACCGATTGTCGCGGAAACGATCTTTTGGTCAACACCCGCTGATTCCGACCTCAAAAGGGCTTGCCCACGGACATATATTTCTAGCTCACCTGCCGTGATAATGCCATCCTTGGGAAGCCGATCCGCCTCGCCCGACAAGCCTTGGAGGAGATCAAACGTGAATATTCCATGCTTCAGTTCATCCAATTCATGTCCCATGCCCTCCGTTCCCAGGATCATGAACCGTCGGTCTGACAGTTTTGATCCTCGTGCGTCCCCCCCTTCCAGGCGTGACGCCATCGTCGCCACCAAATGCTCACCAGCACTGCTATCTAAGATCACCAACTGATTGTTGGCCGGGAGGCGAGACATCCAGGCTTTGAGTTTACTCGCCGAAATGGCTTGGGAGGGCAGGTCGACAAAGGACAGTTGTTTCACGCCCAGATTCACTTTCACATCCACGTTCGCAGGAAGCAGGTAAAATTCCTGGTCCCCAACCGCATGAGAATACCCGCCGTAATAGAACACGAATACGTCGAGGGGCTTGGCATCAGCGACCGCCGCATTCATGGCCGCTTCGATCGCCTCACGGGTTGCATGCTCATCGACCAACACCTGTGATTGCACTGGCCCGTTGAACGACTTCTTCAGAGCTTCTGCAACAGCTACAGCGTCAGCGCGCGCATATTTTAACGGTGAATGATATGTATTAATACCTACGGCAATAATATGTAACTTGGGCAAGGGAATATGTAACTTTGGCAAGGGAGGTGGTTCTCCATCCTCCCCTACCATCACCCCTCCATAAACAACAGTGAGCGGAAGCAATGAGGTGACTATGAAGATGAGTGCCGTCAGTCTGGCCTTCGCCTGAACCCACCGGCTCTTCAATTGCATTGAAGCCCCCCTATTTTTGTCGGGAACAGCTCAGATCGTGATGTTCTCGCCAACGAAAAATCCCCCGGAGACCGCCTTCTCCGGCTGGCAGATGGCCGCTGGAAGAATAGATTTCGTTCAAATTGTCCCCATCATCATGGCGATCACGAAGAACAAAGACTCCGACCTATCATTCCGACCGGCTGGCAGGGAGGAGGAGCCCTCTGCGTGCTCGAAAGACCTGAACATCATTCGATGCAACAGCTTTTGGACGCCGCCCTAGCAAACGAAAAATAGGCTCCTCGACTGGAGAGACGCGAAGCACGTTCACGCAAGAGACAACTCTAGAAACAGTCTGTCTCAAGCCCCGGCTTTCACAGACTCAGGAAGATGGGTTTCATTCTGAGTCTCAGAGGCTTCTTTCTCCAACAATTCAGTCAGGACCTGGGTCGCGCCACTTATCCGTAGCAGCGTTTCTTGCAACTTCGATTCTTGCCGTTGCAATTCACCGAGCCTTGATTGACCCTTCTCGAATTCGGCGCGCAGAGCTTCGAGGCGTTGTTGCAGTTGTTCTCGTATCATTTTTTGGCTCCTAGAAATGAAATGTGATCCAGGATTTCCGGCTAGCGCCTTTAGCCTGGTATCGATCGCCCACCATAGCCAGGAGGACCGGCGTACCCCAAAAAGGTTTGAATTCCCTCACGAGCGTTTTTTCCTGTGTCAGCCGCATAGGCGATTTGATTAAAACCTGGGTGCCGCGAATTTTTCAAACTTTTCTTATCATCTAACCAAGCTATGCCGAATCGCCATCGCTGAATGTGTTAACCAGGAAGATCGACTGCCGGAGACTAGCCTCTTGGTTGAGCGCCGTAAAGCGTTCTCTCAATTCTTATCAAGATTTCATGTAGATAAGCTTCCTGTTGCTCTAACTCCGGAAGGCGGTTGTGCCCGGTTTCATCTTCATGTTTGAGTTGCTCTATTCTAGAGCTTGTATTGCTTCTCGCATAATCAACTAAATGGACTAGCAATATCCGTCCAAATTTCCTTGACCCCGCTCCTGCCTAGCGTAGGCATGCAAAGATATCTACTATCCCGCGATCGGATTCTAAATTTCCCAGCGATTTGCCGATTACGGTTCCGGCAGGGTGGATCGCTTCCCCGTTGACTAAAATCGGTTGGGCTTTCATAGCGTGTCCCGGTGAGGACGAAGAGCTCAGAAGATCACCCCGTCGGATAGGACCATTTTCGTCAGTCACTTTGCATGGGACTCGTCCAGTTAGGGCGAGTGGATACCAGTTACCGGAGCGACCATCCGGGTGCGAGTTGAGAATAAACCCCGGAGCAGTAGAGATCACACCGCAGACAAACCGGTCTCCGGCTTGTTTGCATAACACTATCCTATCTTTTGCTGGATCAAAACTTACGACATCTCCCGCTTCGAGAATTGTGTCTGAACAATAGTTTTCAGCGAGGTCCTTGTTTTTACCATTTATCCCTTTCTCACACCAAATGTCGCTTCCACACCAAATGCTGCCTTCCGCTTCGACATCAAAAGTGTGTAGGCCTCCTCCCCAACCAGGAGTTCGCGGGGTAGGAGAGTAACCATAACTCCCAATGTTACCGGCAATGGTGATGTTGCCATCTGCCACTATATGGCCAGTGAACCAGGCTTCTCCTTTTACGCGGAGGCTTTGGGAGATAAGGCCCCCTTGGCCAATGTGAACAGGCTTAGAATTATACGAATTTAGAAATAGGTCATCCTCTCCATCGGGGTCACCCACGGTGCCGGATTTCTTGCCGTTAATATGCCGAACCTTGAGCGCTGTGTTGCCCCCAGCACCAACCGTAGTATTCCCAGCGATCAGGGTGTCGCCGCTCACAAACAACGATGACGTCGTGTTTTCACCAAATCCCAGATGGACGTTTGTACCGGTATTCCAGTTTAGGAATAAATCATCCTTATTGTCATTCAGCCAGTGTTTGCCGTTGACACGGCGAACGTTCAGCACTCCATCCCCGCCCTGACCGACGGTTACGTCTCCCTCAACTAGCAAATTGCCATTCCCGCCCCATGATTTGCTGACGATAGTCCCTCCTTTATTCAGCAAATAAAGATTTTCTTCTCCGGCAATATGCATTCGACCGGGGGAATTTAGTTGGTTACCCGCTGCAAGAGTGATATTTCCCCCAACGGTTACATCGCCACTCACAAACAACGATGACGTCGTGTTTTCACCAAATCCCAGATGAACGTTTGTACCGGTGTTCCAGTTCAGGAATAAATCATCCTTATTGTCATTCAGCCAGTGTTTGCCGTTGACATGGCGAACGTTCAGCACTCCATACCCGCCTTGACCGACGGTCACATGGCGAGGTAACCGCACATTCGCATGTTGACGCACGGAGAGATCAATCTCAACGATATCGCCCTTTGCGTCAAGGGTGATCAAGGCGAGCGTAATATATATTTTGCCGGGATCTGAACCAAGGTTTTTCTTGTCGAGGATTATCTTCGGCGCCTCCATCCAACGTGTATTCCCCTTGGAGCCATCCTCCGCAGCATTTTTTGGGTCTGACGCAGCATTTTTTGGGTCTGACTGATTTTCCTCGTACTCAATTATTACATGGACGTCTGAATTCCCAGTAAAGCCTGTAATTTCTTTCACAACCGGAGAGAGGATGACCAATTCTCGGCCCTGTGCGTCCACCCCGATACCGGCACCAATCTGTATCGCCTTATCTGAGGTCTTCGTCACCTGGAATCCACCATCCAGTATCCCCGCCGTGTAGTACAGAGCACGATTGCCGCGGCGGCGCATATCGACATGGTAATTTTGCTCGGCCTGAAAATCCTCAGCCTCTAAGAATTGCCCGAGAAAATAATTAAGCCGCTTGATCTCCTCAGCCATTGCTGCCTCCTTACGCTGTTGTTTTCCATCGCGCGATTCCTAGCCGGGTATTTTTGCCGATTTGTATCGAGTATGTCGTCGCATCCCATTTCCCGACCCGTTTCCCGATTCGCATGGTATCGATGACGGGTATCAAGCGATAGCGCGTATGCGCGGGCTTTTCTGCGCGTATCACCGAATGCGCTTTTTCTTCAACTAGGTCGTAGTGTTCCCTGTGTTCCCCTTTCCGCACATCGTTAAGGTTCAACCGCACCGTGAAGAAATGCGGCTCGCCATCGAACTGGTCCTGAACTTCCGCGCCTTTGCCCGTAAAGACTAGCAGCAGATGTTCCATGCTCTTCTTCGTGCCGCGATTGCGGTACAGCTGAGGCATTTGAGCGATAAAGTTTCCGCGGATCTCTTCGCTCATATCCAGCCTTAACGACAAGGCCACCCATTGGCCTAACCAGAGGAGGAACTCTTTCGGCAATTCCTTGTTCAGCGGGTCAAAGTAATTCGCAAGACCATTGACCATCTGCTCCAAGCCCAGCTGGTCTCCATCGAGGTTCGGTTGTGGGGTATCACGGATTCCGTCCTTGGGACCAAGCAGGATCTTTTCGAAGGCGAGCAGGAAGTCACGCGTGGCCGCATCTTCTTGATACGCCACCGGGAGATACTTCACTAATTCACCGTCTATCTTCTTACTCTCCATGACAATCTACCCTGGCACTTCGGTTCGTTGACGCACGACGGTAATGACGCTCATGCTCTCCAGAAATCCGATGAGTTCATCCGGCTCCAAGTGCAACCCCGCGAGGGACTGTCTTGAATCAGCGGGGAGACGACGGGCACCGCTGATAGCGCCCAGAGTGTCCTCAAATATCTCTGGGTGGGGATCGCTACGTTCGACAAAATCCACGCCTCCAACTTGATCCAACAGCGCATAAAGATCAGAGACATATACCGCGTGACCAAAGGGCCACCCTGCTCCGTTCGGTCCACCTTCCAATGGGCTAAAATATTTCCTTAGGACGGCAACAACCTCCGCTTTCACAGCCTCGTCTTTTTGATCGGAGAATATGTGAACGGTGAGGCTGACTCCGACTTTCACAAATCTTGCCGATGCCACGTGAAGGCGCGTGGTGAGCAAGCATCTCGGTGACAGCTTGGTCTTCACCTCGGATCGGAGCGTTTCGTCAGCGATCGGAAAACCTTTTTCTTCGAGGATCGGAACGATGATCACGCTCACGTGCCCAGGCGCATCGGCGGTTGCAGCCTTTGAGCCCTCGTCGTCCAAATTTCGTCGCGGCAGGCAAAAGGCGCGCGCCACATGCGTGGCTGCCTGGCGCGCCAGCTGCTCGAAGTCTTTGGGAGTGATCGCACGTTCCTCAACGCGCAGCTCTCGCACCGCGTCGCGAGTCTCGGCGTCGATAGGTATGCCTGGGGTTGGTTGCCAGTCCGTGCCACGTAACAATTTCACAAAGGCACGCTTGTTCGCTTCACTAATGCGGTCGACCCGATACATCAGCATCTCGGCGACACACGCGAATAGCTCAATCAACGTCATGCCGGGATCGGACGGGTTGTGGTCGGTCCACGACGGCGCGAGGCCAGGAATCAATCTCTTTCCTTCTTCGACGAGGTCGGTGAAGCGGCGGTCGTCCAAATTGGGCAGTTGTATTGGCATCGGTTACACCGTCTCTTCCAGTGGGATGACTGTATGATTGCCTGAATAGATCAGGAAACGGCCGGTTACCTCGACGTCGTCGACAATTTTTTTATGATCGTCACTGAAGAGGGCGATCGTCAGTGCGGTCACGTACTCTACACCGGGAACTGCTTTAATTAATCGATAAATGTCCGAGTTCTGCGGTTTGCGCCCAAACGGCCAGCCGTTGCCATAGCGCCCGGTCAAGGGATGCAGAAATTCGGCGAACGAGACGTGCAGTTCGCGCTCCACCCTCGCTGCAAGGCGTAATGATTCCAGGCGAACGGTTGTTGTGATATCCACGCGTAAATAGAGCGGGCCAACCACCGAGAGCGACGCTGTTGCGATCATGTCGCCGCGCAAAGAGTCCGCGACTCGCCTCATCAAGACTTGGCTCGGCAGCGGTTTGGGAGCGTCGGAACGTGGAACGATGATGAGGCTCACCTTACCTGCGCCGTGTTTTTCGTCGTTAACGGTTTTGACAGTTCCGTACGGATCCTCAGCGAGATCCAGTAACGGCACGCATCGCACGCGGGCCACTTCCGTAGATGCCAACCGCGCGAGATCTTCATAGTCCGCGTCCGCCACAGCCCGGTTGCGATGCCGCAACGCTTTCGGCGCGCGTTCCTGGAACGATTCGTATGTTTCAACGTCCGCGCCACCCGCGGCAGCGGACAAATTCACGATCTTTTCAATTCTTTTGGCTCCGGCGACCAGGGTTTTCACCGCGCCAACAGACACGTTGCCGGCAACGCCCCCACCGCTTTGGTAAGAGTGCATGCGCACATTGCGTGAACCGAGCGGCGGAATCATGCCATTCTTACCATCGCCAAAACGCAATTCACCGGTAATGCGATCTAATACGTAGTGACGGTCTTGTGCCGTAGAACCATACCAATCCGTTACCTCATCCCAGGCGATCCACCCCTCCTGCAAGCGTTGCGCACTTGCCTGGGCATTCCCGATCAAGGCCTGCTCCATGACTTGAAGCTGTTGGCCGGGTAGCACCGGCTTTCTAAACGTGGAGAACTTTTGATTGGGATTGCCGTTGCAGGAACCAAGGACTTCGTCGCGCACAGCAATGACCTGGACGGCGCATACCGTGTTGAGTGCTACCCACCGCAATACCGGTGACGGGTTGTACGGCCTATCGTTCTCAGGCAAGCCGACTCGAATTCGAAAGAGTTTTTGGGGAGATATGGCGAAGTCAGCTGGCAAGAGGAATTCGACCGTGCCGGTTCGGGTCAATGATTGCGTCTCATCCTCGACGAAGAGAGGCTTCCAGTCATTGCTGGTAGCGTCGGCGGAGTATTGGGTCAATGATTGCGTCTCATCCTCGACGAAGAGAGGCTTCCAGTCATTGCTGGTAGCGTCGGCGGAGTATTTCCACACCAACGGTTGGCTCGGATCCTTATTCGTATTCGTATGGGCCGGATCGTAAAAAGGACTATCGATGGAGAAGTACAGCGTGACCGGACGATCGACGGGCAGCTTGGTCGCGGGGGTCAGGGCAAACTCGAAATAATATGGATCGGTTGCTGCGAAAACATTCTCCGCCTGTGGTGTTGAGTTATTGATCAGCCGGGAGATATCCGCCGTTCCTCTTCGTAGCCCCGTAAGTACGAGCGTGGTGAGCCATAGATCGCGTGAGGTCTCGAAAGGAATAGGATCTGTAGCTCCTTCGCCCGGCTCCGCCTGCATGCGTGTACCGGCCTCGATATTGATGCCCTCCGTCGCCCTCGCGTCCAAAAAGAATGTCACCGGAGCCTGCGCGGGTGTCGGTGACACCAAGGAATTCCCCAGCAGATCGAGAAATGCCAGGAAATTCTTTTCGGGCGCGCGGTTGAGCCGATCGACGATCAGCCCGCAATAGTGCGCAAAAATTCCTGTGAGCGCCCGGCCAATCTCACCACCGTCCGCCTCCGTCGGCCATTCGTACGGTGAATCCTTGAGGTAATGGCACAACAGCTTCCGCGTTTGATCGGCGATATCGGACGGTGTGCGCGCATCGATCAACGGGGCTTTGAGGGCCATTACACTGCTCCGCGTTCAATGTAAAACGGGTACACGAGGTTGAACACTGAATCGGTGCGCTTCACTCGGTACTGGATATCCGCGTGCAATTCGCCTTCGTCCTTCTTCGCGTTCACCACTATGTTTAACACCTCGATGCGCGGTTCGAATCGGGTCAACGTGTCCTTGACCCGATGTTGCACGAGGGCGGTTGTGATGGTGTTCATGGGTTCGAAGGCGAGCGTATCCATTCCCGCGCCAAAATCCGGCCGCATCACCCGCTCACCTGGCGCGGTTCGCAGGATCAGCCGAATAGACTGTTCGACCTGGCTCTCGTAGGCGTTCATTCCGACCTGACCGCCTTTCAGCTGCAGTGGAAAGGCGACGCCGCGTCCGAGAGTTTCGTCGCCGGTGTTTGTATCCTCACTCATCTACTCGCTCCTTGATTAATCCGATCAGTTTCGACGAACTCATCGCCCACAACGCTATGTTAGGGTCACCGTCCTGGTATCTTGATGCTGGCCGATCACAGGATCATTTTTGTCCACCACAAACAAACTAATACGATATTGGCCCGTTGCTGATGGGGGCAACATGGGAGTGTCAGTGTAGGAGACGGTCGGCAGCATATTCAATTCGGCATTAAACGTCAGTTCCTCTCGAGCCAACATATTGGAATCAAACTCCGGTCGGCTTGCAGGACTCCCCACTGGCTCCAGCTTCCAGCGATAAGCAAGCCGGTTGATTTCATGATAAGAATTGTCCGACCATGCTGACGGCGCCTCGGCAATTAATTTCAGACCCGCTCTCGACACCACTTGACCTTGGGTGAGCTCAAGAATATTAGCCTTGAAAACATGAATGACGCAGGGGTGTTCTCCGGGGCGACCGCTGCAACGTCCGCCGGTGACTCCTCCATGGCGAATGGATGTGAAATCGTCATCCGTCTCACCTGGGTGGTCGCACACGGCAAAGGTAATGACATGGCTCCCCATGCCCAATGCATGCGGGAAAGGATTCTCGGGCACTCCTAACGCAGCCTTATTCATGGAATACCCTTCAATGGTAGTGTTGTCTGAGGCGATTCTAGCGACACTGCTTGAGTACCATCTGTAATACAACGCAATACCGCTCGCTTCCTCCGGCAGGCTTTCCACTTTCCCTCTAAAATTCACCACGACCGGCGCCCCCACTATCACCGCGTCGTGAATCGGCTCTTCGATCTTCAATTTGATAAACGCCATCACACTTCTACTGCCTGCCCGCTCGCTTTAAAATTAACAATACCGCCGTTGGGTAAAGTAATCGCCGTATCACCGACTACGTTGATGCGAACCTGATTGATGGTCACTGTTTTGTTCACCGTGCTCTCCAAGATCATGCCCGGCCATGTACCATTAGGTAAAGTACCTTGTATGCAGATTCCCAGGGCGACGATATTCTTGCCATTGGCCTTGATGGTACTGTTGAATGATTTCTGTACCTTGACGTCTGTGCCGTCATCAATGGGACCGGCAGGAGGAGGCGGCTGTATTACGGGTATGCCTTTTCCCGTCGCTCCTTCCACAAGTACTTCTGCCGCGTCCACCATTACTTTCCCTCCAGCCGTCGTCTCGAGATTCAATGTTTTGCCTCCCAGATTGAGATCGCCAGATAGGATAAGATCTGCCATGTTCAACTTCCGGTAATCTTGTTGCCGTCGATGGTGGTCTTGGAGCTCGATCCGACTACTAATTTCCCGGTGACGTCGACATTCCCATTCAAGGTGATCTTCTCGGTCATGATTTCGATGGTCTTATTAGCTATGTCCAATACAACGCGCGTCTTCCCTTCCTTGCCGGTGATTTCGATTTTTTCCGCGCTATTCTTGTCAGTGATGCGGATTTCATTACCCGCGCGGGTCTTGATCAGCTTCGTGGTGTTTTTGCCATCTGCATTAGCGTCGGGCGGTTTATCAACTTTGCTCCACACGCCGCCGATCACGATAGGCTCGTTGATAGAGCCATTCACAAACGCTACTAACACCTGATCGTTTTCTTCCGGCAAAAACAACGTGCCGTAACCGTTACCTGCCATCAACGTGGCAATCCGTGCAGGATAGGGTCCCGCGTTACCCGCAACACCCTCGAGCGTAATTTCAATTCGCCCTTCAGCGTCGAGCTTATTGCTCTTCACGGTCCCCACACACACACCAGACATGATGTTATTCACAGGTGTTGCCTTACGGTAAATGAGGTGCGATAGCCGGATTGATCGATATCGTGACGCGCGGTTTCCACCACATACTCGCCGCTAAATCGTCCCATATTTCCCAGTACCAGCATGCTGCCGGCCCGGATGTCCGAATTACCGCTGGCAGTCCCCTGCGCCGTGAGAAGCGCGCGGCGCTGCTTCGCCAATTCGGCGTCGCCTAGCGCTTGCGCTTCGGCAATCGTTCGAACTTTTCCGTCCGCATAGATGACTCGTTCCGAATGCCTCGTGCCGATCCCCTTGACTTGCATACGACCAGTTGCCGACAACTTGGCAATGTACGCCTGCGATTCATCGGCCAGGACGCGGGCGGAAAACGCTTTTTTCTGTGCCGCATCCCAGCCGCGCACTTCTACAGCACTAGTCTGTCCTGACGTGCTCAGTCGCGTGGAAAAAGACATAAGATTCTTGCCACGCACAACGTCTATGCGCGCGCCCAGACGGGTGCGCTTGAATGAAAGCGTCTCGCCTTCCACCCAATAGAAGAATCCGTTCGCTTGAGCCAACTGGTCAATAAATTCGAGATTGCTCACATTATTTTGAATTTGCCGGCCTTGCCGCTGCCCGCTGGGATCGACTGATGCCGTAAGTTGCATGTCAGTCGCGATCTCTCGAACGATGTCGCTGTCTGTCTGTTCGTCACGAAATTCACGATACTCGGTCCCGCGTGTTCCCGCATGCAATCTGTCGAATCCTTCCACATTCAAGGTGAGCCCGCCCCCTTCATCAAGATCCGCCCCGATGGACGTAATCTCACCCGTAATCATAGACCGGGTCGCTCGGGCATAGCCCATGAGAATCTCCACGCGTTTACCCTCGGCAAAGATTCCCTGCACAGCATCGACGAGCGCAAACTTGGGATCGTTTACCTGCAAGACGAACGCACAGGGCTGATTCGTGACCAGATCGACGCTCACGCTTGTGATGGCTTTGAGCACCGGGGCGGCCAGCGGCACACCTTCTATCCGCACGGAAAACTCTGGAACCATGGTCCCCTGGCTGAACGTGTTGAGATCGAGCGGAGTCATGGATCAGCCTCGCCTCGGTATCTCGATCCGCACCCCGACGCTGATGCTTCGCGGGTCGTCCATGTTATTGGCGGTAGCAATGTCTCGCCATTTGGTCGAATCCTCAAACAGAGCGGCAGCGATTCCCTGCAACGTGTCACCGTTCTTCACGATATACCGCGTGACCTGGTCGATGAGTGCAAGAGGCGCCGCGGCAATCATCGACTCTAATGTATCGTTGCCTTTGAACTCGACGGTGAGGCGCGCGCGCAACGGCATGCCGAGCGCGTTAAAGTAGTCGAAGTGCTGTCTGACGCTGATCAAGACACAGGGAAACGCGAGCGACCCCCACAGCAAGAGCAGCCGAGGCGGCGCATGAGTACGCACATGGGGTTGGGTCAGGTTCGATATCGCCGCCGTGCGGATTCTCACATCAGCACCAGTATCCGTCGTATCGAACAACAGCTCCATCGACAACGTTTGCGCGTCACCATGGACAAATTGCAAGACGGAAGACGGCAGCCCGGGGATTTTCATCTCGGCATATTGATTCGTTTTGGACAACGCGTAGTCCGGGGGGTTGAACATCACGGGAATGGGCAAGGGAATCCGCGCATCCAGATTCATGATAACGGCTTTTGCAAGTGCCACTAGGAGAGCCCTCCCTTGCGTTCCCGTTCGAAGCGCTCGCGTTGTTTCAAGACCAGTGCGACCTTGTCCGCGACTCGATTCACGTCGTTGCGGCTGAACTGGATCGATGGAGGGCCTGCTGGGCTGACAGGCTCTGCGTGTGCGGGCCATGCCGCCACGTCCGATGTCCGGCGCTCCGGTCTCCCACGCTCCGATGTCTCCGATACGGGGCCTGCCACGGTGCGCTGCGGCAATAGCTGCAAGTCCAGTCTGGGTATCGGATGCGAGTGCATGGCGCGATCGAATAGCTCATTGACGAGGTTTGACGTGTCGTAGGCCGGTGAATCGGCCTTCCGGGAATTCGGAGCCACCGTGTTGCTCGCTTCAGATCTGCGAACTAATGGTCCCGGCTCATCTGAGACAAGATCATGCGCACTGGCCTGCTCCTGCTTGCCAGTTCGATACTGCGACGGCGAGACCTCCCTACGCGGTTGGCTACTAGCAGCCAAGATTAGAACCGGTCTCTCCCCCGGCTGACCGGTCAACCAGTTCTCAGCATGAACAATTCGAGCGATTGCTTGTCCGCTCTGTATTTGGAGGCCGGATGAATAGGTCGTCGGGTGGCTGATCCTCTCTGGCATACCTCTTCCTGAGGCAAGCGGCAAAGCCAGCGTACCGTCGCCGCTAGAGGATCCCTTCCCGCGCGGGCTCGCTGGCACGCCGTCTCTACGAGATGAATTCTGATGAACGGTGATCGTGCGCACAACATACTCATGTCGCCACAGGTTCTTGCCCGTCGGGTGTGATGAGAGGGTCGGCCACTCCGGTCGATACCATTGCAAGTTCAGCGGCTGAAAACCGGACATCGGCCCTATGCGGACAGCACGCTGACCCAGCCACGAAGAGACGCGACGTAGTCTTGCACGGCCAAACGACCTGCGGCGTCCAATGGCGGCCAGCAGTCGCTGCGCCTGCTGCGTAGCGGCTGGTTTCCACACCGCAGTCTTGCCTACCGGGATGGTCTCCTCTATCGGTCGATCCTGCGTCGGTTCCATAGGCCGTTCTTCTTGTCCGATTCCGTGCCGAGGTTCGAATTATTGGGCCGATTTCGTCATCGCCTTGTTGATGTTCGAAATCTCTTCCGCCCATCGCCGCCGATCGGCATGCTCTAAATGCAGTAGCTGTTCCGGTGGCCAGTGAAAATGATAGGCAATGAAGGCTACCTCCTCGTACAGCCTGGCGAGGGGGTAGCCTATGACCCCCCCACGAGTTCAGGCTCCATCTCGAAGCTATGTCGGCATTGCGGACAAGCCACCGCGATCTTGCGGGTCTGCGCGCTGTTGATCCGGTTGTACAAGTCCTGTAAGTACGCCAGGTCAGCCGCGAACAACCCCTCGATCACTTTGGGGTTGATGGCCTCGATCGCGCCTAGTCGCGTGATCACGCGTGACAGCAGAATCACCACCAAATAGGCGGAGTTGCCCTGCACGCGCGGGTCTTTAAGCGGGAGAATCTCGTCCGCGGCAGTCGCCAGCCGCATCATCCCCTCACGATGCACAGTGCCTTCGGCGTCGACATAGCCTTTCGGCAGCAGGAACTCGAACTCGGTGGCAAACTCTTTCACGCCCGCACCATGCGTTCGCAACTAATCGTCAATGTGTCAATCGCCACATCATTCCCCTTGGCGCTGAAGTCAGGTCCGTCGTACTTACTCGCCCAGGCAGTAAAGAAATTCCAGCGCACTTTTTCCTGCCCCTGATCGTCCAACAAAATGATCGACCCATTCTTTCGATCAATGTTCCCGTTGACAGCCGCAAGGTGCCAGTCATAGAGGTCGCGTGAATCGGTGATACCCCACTTCAACGTGATGTCCGGATAACTGGTCTTCCCGGGAAGTTTTCGCACCGATGCAGGATCCCCCCCCTCGCGATACTCGACAACCTCGACATTCGAACCGAAGCCGCTACAATCGGAAAAACCGGCCTGCGTGATGCCGTCAATTTCCAATCGAAATCGAAAATTCCTGTAGGGATCTACTCTCGCCATGGTACCCTCCTATCCTTCCTCATGCCTTACGTTGTTTAACCGCCGGTCGTTTGCTGGATGCGGAAGATCACGAACTCGGCAGGTTTCACGATGGCCACGCCGATCTCCGTCACGACCTGTCCAGCTTCGCGCACATCAGCCGGATTAGTGTCCGCATCGCATTTGACGAAGAATGCCTGCTCCGGCTTTGTGCCGAACAATGCCCCCGCACGCCATTCGTTCAGCAGGAATCCCCCCACCGTTCGTTTGATACGCTCCCACAGGGCTGGGGTATTGGGTTCAAATACAACAAACTGGGTTCCCTCGTCGATGGACTCGCGCAAATAGTTAAAATAGCGGCGGCTGCTGATGTACTTGTACTCGCCATTGTCGTCGCCACCAACGGTCCGGGCGCCCCACACCCGTATGGCGCCAACCAGCGGGCGGATCACATTCACTCCATTGTCATTCAGCGAATCCTGGTCCGCCTTGCTCAGCAAATACTTCAGACCAGTCACACCCAGCAGCGCCTCATTGGCCGGCGCCTTGAATACTCCGCGAGTGGCATCCGTCCTGGCATAGATCCCCGCTATGTGGCCACTGGGTGGGACAAACACGAGCCCGTCCCCTTTTGGGGTTTCGGTCGATGCGATCAAACTGCTGCCAGGATCGAAAACCTGCAGCCACGGGAAGTAGAAGGCGGCATAGGTCGAGTTTTGTGGCCGTCCCACCGTAGCGCTTGTCGCAACACTCTCTAGCTTGGAGAACGTACCATTGCCAAAATCAGTATCCGATTCTACCGAGTCTAAAATGGCGACACGGTCTTTCAAATTTTCGCAGTGGGCAATCAGATCTCCGTACTGAGTGACGCCCGTTAGCCCTGGAGCCGCGATCATGGCTATTTCATCAATTGCTGCGAGCACTGCCAGAGCACTCCCTAGGTCGCTTGCGGAAGTGACCCGTACGACATAGCAGCTACTCCCGCCGTTGTTGAAAAATCCGTACACCGCGTGCGCCAATCGTCGTTGTCCATTATCGATCGCCAAGCTATCACCCGAAATGGCAGTTGTCACAGTGACAACGGTCGTACCAGCAGTAATTTCAATTTTGTATGCGCCAGTTACATCCGCCACACCACTTGAACTTGAGGTGGCCCATCTAGCGGTGACTTTTAGATGAGGATCGGCTACGCCCGTCACGAAGGTTTTTGCTGCCGCCTCAGTTCCCTCTACGATGATTTTCTTGCTGAGAACAGTGTTGCCGCCAATAAAGTCGCCAAACAGTTTCACGTACTGACCCCATGAAGTGATCCGATAGGCCTTTTTGGCTTCTGCCGGAATTGAATAACTGACGTACTTGTACCCTTGTGTTTTTATCGTATCCGCGTCACCCTCGGCTGGCCTCGCTGGTAGATTGATCGTATTGGGCAAGATTCCGATAAAAGCCGGCGTACTGGTTCCAACCCCTGCGATTGGCCGTGACAACGGCGGAACTTCTTCGACATATACTCCGGGCGACAGATAACTGGCCATGGCATTCTCCTTTGTTAAGTAGATGACAGATCGATGTCGAAAGATGTCGGTGACGTACCTGGCACTCGGATCGCCTTGGTTGTTGTCTGGTATCCTTGCTTCACCGCGCGCAACACATATTGACCAGTACCCACTGCTGCATACTGAAACCGCCCATCTGAATCACTCGTGGCTTGTATGCCAAGTTCCACCAGGGTGAGTTCCACCGATCCGATCGTGGCATGCGTGATGGCATCGCGCACAGTGCCGCCGATGGCGATAGACCCATCGGCAGTATTCGATCCGATTTGCCTCAAAGACATGATCTTGGAGGACACCTCCGGTGCAGTGACCACATCGACGTCCTGATCCATCGCGATTGTGGCCATGACAGTGAACGACGGCCTCAGCTTGCCCCCCAGGGCGCTCCAGAACTCGGCGGGGTTGCGCATCAAATCAGTTTGGGCGGTGACCAAAGAAATCGGGCAGAGCGTATTCTTTAATTCACCTTGTAGAAGATGTTTCCCCTTTTCATCAGGCGTGGGCAGAGGAATGCTGGGCCAACGGGAAAACACTCTCAAGACCTCGCCCAACAACTCATGTTGCTTGAGATTGGCTTGCTCCCCCGTCAACCCAGACTCGATCCAGGCCGTGACGAGATAGGAACAGTTCAGCCGCAGGGGCGGCCTGCGCATCGTCACCAGGCCGTTTTGCCGTTCGATGACCGGTTCGTTGCTCCTCAATTCGGTGTTCTCCCGAACATCGTAGAGAAACAAATTGATCGTGGTCTTGTCGGGGTTATAGCTATCCGAAGGGCGATCGAACGCCACCTCGGCATTGCGCACGAGAGTGGGCGTGCTGGTGTCGTCGAGAAGGGCTTTGAGGGTTGTGTCTAGTCCGTGGAGCATAGCGTAATTAGTTCGCGGACGGCTTGTTACCCATGAGCATATTCTCGTAGAGATTCTCCATCCGTAAATTAGCAGGGTCGAGGAACCGATTGGGATACTTGGCGGCCTTCTTCTCCATCGCGCTACCCGGCGCCGGATGACGTGGAATAGCGTGCTCGATCGACTCCTTCCGCTGCTGCGCCTGCAGCCCCTCCGGTGTGCGCTCCCTACGTGCCTCCTCGGCCGACATACGAAGCCTGGCCGCAACGTCGGGTTTTGTCTTTTCAAGCTTCGCCAGGCGCTTAGGATCCAGCTTGGTGGCCCAGGTCATCTTGACGTTGGCCGCCCGCCCCATCGGGGTCTCGTACCCCGCGTCTTTTAGGATCGTACGGACCAAGCGAGCATCATCGTCTGTTGAGGTGGCGACCAGTTTCCAGAACCGTTCCCGAGCCATGTCGTATCCTGCATCCGATTGTTGACACCCCTGGCTTGCTCGCTTCCAGAGTTGCTTCATGGCTGGGGTCTCACTAAATCGACCACGGAGTACCTTCATGCCGAGCGTCCTGTATTCCGAGGTCCCACGCTTTGTCAGCCACTCAGTGGAAGTCCTCGAAGCGGAAGGAGAAGCCACAACTGGTTCCTTCCTGGAAGGAGAGGCCTTAGTTGCCGGGCGGGATTTGTCTATTTTTTGTGGCGCAGAACTGGGGCCAAGCCCCTTCTTGTTTCCCTTCGAGGTCAGCTTCTGTTTCTTGGGAGCAGATCCGGCCATTGTCTTCGTCACTGTATCAGCTGCTTCTGCAGATGGGGTTCTGCCAAAGGCCTTGTCAAGGTCTTTCATCAGAGACTTGTACGACTCCGACCCAGGTTCGACAGATACCTTATGAGTGTCGTGGTAGTCGTTGTAGTCCTTTACGCTTGGGAATTCCTTCACGATCCTTTGCCCAGCCTGGTCAACAAACTCAATCTTCACTGAATTGTCCGGATTGACCGTATAGGCTGCGCGTCCACGCTTCCCATCGGGAAGGGGATACTCGACTAGCTCGGTGACGGGGTGTCCAGTACCTGCAGCGCGAACACTCGTTTCCGCGACATCAGCCCGTGCGGGCATGCGCCAGAGTGGGATGTCTGGGGCATTAGTATGGAAGTGTTGCACCGGTCTCCAATCACGCGGGGCATCCACTTCAGTCATCTGCCCGATCCGAACAACATAGGTGCCATCTTCCTTTTGCCAAATCCCAACCTCATGCTTGCCTGAGATCTCCGCAATTACGTCATCATAGAGCTTGCGCGCCTGCTCCAGCGATTTCGTGGGCTTGCCAACAGTGTTGCTTCCTTCCTTCGGAGCCCTGTAGCGCGGCTCGCGCAGTCCGCCTTTTACTTCGACCGGAGTCTCCGGTGTCTTGCGTGGCGCGAGTTGGTGCGTAGCCTCCTGGGCCATCTTCTCCTGAAGCTGCTCGACGGCCTTCGGCTGTTTAGTGCGTGACGCGGTGGTCTTCACCGGCGGCTCGCCCGCTCCTGCCATTGTCTTGCGCGAGACCTTACGTTGGGCCGTTGCTACCAGTACCGTCTTTTCCGATTTCGCGACCTTCGCAATCGGAGTGGCGGCTTTCTTCTCCTCGGTCGGCACGCGTTTGGGGGCATTGCTGTCTCCGGTGCTTTCTATTCCGCGCGCGGAGTGCATCGCGCCAGCGGTAGATACGATTTGTTTCAGCATGTCCATCAGCACCGGCCCCATCTGCCGGCTCTTTTCTGCTGTGGAGACATTCGAAGTCCCGATTTTCACCAGCGATCCCGCCAGAGGAGCGAGCTGGGAGACCTCGAGAAGCGCGGCGATGCGCTTGGACTGTTGGCTCCCGCCGGCCAGTGCACCGAACACATTGGCAACGAGTCGCGTGACCTCCCCGTAGAAGTCCGGGTTCTCTAGCAACAGTGCGATGTCCACTTTTCCGGCCGGACTGTCTTTCTGCATCCGTTCGATGATACCGGTAATGCGCTTGGCGGAATCTTCAACCGCCTTGAGATTGCCCGCAGTACTCAGCGCCTTCTCCACGACTTGAAGCCATTTTGCTCCCCCTCCCTTTCCCATCATTACAAGCTGCCATACGAATTCTCCGCCACGCGTCGAGAATTCGGCTGCGCTCATGCCGAGGAAAAGTTCCTCCCCTTCGCTCCATTCTTCCTTCCCGAACATTGCATTCCCCGAGATGTCGTATTGCTTGGCCAGCCATTCCGCAGCCGAAGCTGGTTCTGCGACATCGATTCCTCTAGCCTGCATCGCCCGAGTAATCGCCCAGGCTCCGGCGTCACTCATCCCGGCAATTGACGTGCCCATACCTTTGAGGATTCCCCAGACACCGATCGCTTGCTTTTTGCCCATTGTTGCCCAGAAATTTTCAGGCAAGTCTCTCGTACCAGGCGGACCCGTATACTCGCGGCTGGTGGACGCTAGTGCTTTGAATTCTTCGAGTCGGTCATCTTCAAGCTCGTGAAACAGATCGTTGTACAGCAGTTCAGACTGTTCTATAAATCCAGAGCGTCCGGTACTGCGTTTGTATCCACGTACCTTGGTATAGAACAAGAACTGATCCATGTGCGGCGTCCCAGCATCGAGACCAAGCATGCGATCAGCTGCTGCCCAGTTACGTATCAAGGCAATGATCTTGTGCTCATCGGATTCCAACAGAATTTGCTTGCGAAAATACGAAACAATCACGTCAATATCTGTCTTAATATGTGTTACCACTTGCGCGCTCAATTGGTGGCGCTGTTTCCGGTCACTGCGAGAAGTGAGATCTGAATTTCTGATGGCGGCAGTACTACCGACCGGGGTATTCTCACTGCCCAGCAGTATGCTGACAGCCTGATTTCCCGCCTGGCCCTGCAGCCTCAGCAATTGCTGTTCTCGGCTCAATGTAGCTGATTGCATACTGGTCGCCGATGTAACGCCAGCTAGGCGTTCTGGCGGAACCCCCGTTGACGTGCGCTTCTTAAGGACAGGACTGTTCATAGCGTATCCCCCGACTGCGCGATCGTAGTGGGTAGGGGCTTGCCCAGTTTCTGAAATTCCCGCTGTGCTGCCTGCAGGACATGCTCTCGAGTGACAACCTGTCCGTCATCCGCGGCGAGGAATGCCGCTGACAGAGCCACATTTTTGATATTCCCGCCGCTCAGCTTGAGCTGCTTCGCCAGGGCATCCAGGTCCACATCCTCAGCGAGTGGTACTGAATCCGGCCAGATGCCTGCCCAGATGCGCCGCCGCATTGTTTCGTCCGGGAAGGGAAAGTGGACAATGAAGGCCAACCGCCTCACAAACGCCTCGTCCAGATTCTGGCGCAGGTTGGTGGCGAGGATGGCGATGCCTTCGTATTGCTCCATCTTCTGGAGTAGATAGCTGATCTCAAGGTTGGCGTAGCGGTCGTGCGAGTCTTTCACTTCTGAGCGTTTGCCGAACAAGGCGTCGGCTTCGTCGAAAAATAGAATGGCGTTGGCCTGCTCGGCGGTGGTGAAAATCTTGTCGAGGTTTTTCTCAGTCTCGCCGATGTATTTGCTGACCACGCTTGCCAGATCAATCTTGAACAGATCGAGTCCAAGTTCATTGGCGACGATCTCGGCAGCCATGGTTTTGCCGGTGCCGGATGGCCCCGCGAACAGGACGTTGATACCCTTGCCATAGGAGAGCTTCTGCCCGAACCCCCAGTCATCGAGCACTTGCTGCCGGTGGACAAATTGGGCGCAGATCTCTCGCAACTGGGTGCCTGTGTCTACCGGCACAACGAGATCCTGCCAATCACGCTTGGACTCGATGTGCAACGCTAGCTTAGCCAACAGGTGTCGCGTTTGTGCCTTCGCTGACGCAGAGAGGTGATTACTCATGAACGCGTTCTTGTCGGTGGCGCTTGCAACAGTCCACTGCGCTGCCGCTCCCGTCTTTGCCGCATCCTGAATTTGTGCAAAGGTCAACCGATAGCGTTGCGCGAGCATGGCTATCACCTCGTCATCTGCGGCGACCCCCTCTTGACTCAGGCACTGCTGCCACCAATATTGTCGCTGCGCGATCGCTGGAGTCGAGAAGTGCACTGTCACCACCCCCAGCGGCTTGCCGGTGGCAGAAACACAGGTGGATTCGCTTTCCATCACAAAGGGAATCGGCATTGTTCGTAGCGCACGCCACAGCGCATCGAGGGCCTTGGCCACCGATGGGTCGGTCTGTGAGTCGATGCCCTTCACGTGCAACAGCGCTCCTCGCAGCCAGGCTTCTCGCACCGATGTTTGCAGCACGTCGTCAGTAAGAGGGACCACGGTGGCGCCGTGCCTGGTTACATCCACCTGGAGCACTCGTAGACCGAGCGTAGAGGCGAGTAATGCTGTGGCTTCCACCTGTCCGCAATCAGCTGGCCCTTCAAAACTCAGCCTGATTGATGACTGTGGTTGATTCAAGGCCATGGCTTGCAGCCGCTGACTCATCTCGTCAGTCAACAGTTGATCATTCTCATATTGAATGGGGTTCGCCATATGACAGATTGCTGCCAGTCGTGAGTCCATGCTGTCGTCGAACAACAAGAAGCGTACGATCTGTTCATCCAGACGAAAGAAGCGGGCGAGCAACGGCGGGTTCTGGTGATGCGGATCGGCGAAGATGTCGATCATGCGGTGGTGAAACAATGGCGCATCGGGCGCGAACCGCTCACGCTGCTGAAGCTTCTCCCCCGCCGAGGCACAGAGCAGATTGAGCGCAAGGTCGATGCCGGGGCGCCGTCGGGTAACGTCGTCCTGCAGATAGGCGTAGAACCGCTCATAGCGCAGATCAATCTCCGGCGCGAGCCCGATGAGGATGACATCCACATCGAGGTCGGTGAGCCCATACTGGCGCTGCAGCCATAACAACCGCCGCAGACTGAGCGAGTTGGTGGCTTCTGCGATGTCGTAGGCTTGCAGGCTTAGCGAGAGAAACGGCTCTCCTGGTACACGACCAAATGCTGCGACGACATCGGCCGGAGAGATGGCCAGGCCGCGGTAGAGATCTCCCGCAGCGCGCGCGGCGAACATGCGCTCGGCCACTCCGACGGCTGCTGCCAGCCGCTGATCCAGTCGTGTTAAGAGTGGGAGCAGCCCTGCATAACTTTGCTCATGGGAAGGGACTGTGCAAACGGAGGTTGGGCGCGCCGCTTTTTCATGACAGGTCTGCGGATCTTGAATCGGCGCGTTGTCCTCGACGCCTGCCTCCATCCCCACGCTGACCATTTCGACGGCGCTACTATTGCCGGTTGCCATCGAACCTCTCCCCTGTCCTCGCTTAGTTATTTTTGCCATGTGGCTCTCACTTCTTTGCCAAGGTTGTGGTCGTTCCCACTAGGGTCTCAACTTGCTTTTCGAATATTTCTTTGGTAGTTTTGCGCCGTTCCACATGGATAAAGACATCGGATTCGTCGGCGTCCCGATATTGAGGAAGTGCTTTTTCGGTTTTCCTGTGATCGAAGATAAGGAAAGACTCCAGCCGAATCCGAAGGGACCGTTTCCAGAGGCTGAATCGTAAGAACGTGAAAGCTGCGGACCAAATCCTGAACGCCCCGGTCGCGCCGCGGTTGGCACCGACTTCGAGCCACCCTGGACGGGATTCGCGGCAAACTTCTCACCCAGGTCGCGGTTGGTGTCGCCACCCTTGGGCAGAGAAATGGCTGGTTGAGTAATTTGGAGTTCTTGGGCGCTTCTTTGCCGCTGGTCTCGTTCACTTTGGCCTCTGGCAAGTCAACACCCCAGTCGATTCATTGCAGGGCGCGTAAGCTGACAGAAGCACAGATGCCCGTCAATAGGCTTGCGTAAATTTACATAAAATTAATTCAGCAAATAAATACAGGGGCGGTTTCAAGTTCCAAGTGCAACGGGTGAATGATGGCGCCATTGCGCGTAGACTTCCAGGGGCGTGGCAAAGTCGAGACATTTCCTCGGGCGCGTGTTCAACCGATGCGCGATGGCATTCAACTCGCGCTGCGTGTACCCCGACAAGTCCGTGCCCTTGGGCAGGTACTGGCGCAGCAGCCCATTCGTGTTCTCGTTGGTCCCGCGTTGCCAGGGGCTGTACGGATCCGCAAAGAAAATGTGGATCGCCAGCCGCTGGGCCAACTGCGCGTGCTCGGCCATCTCTTTCCCCCGATCGTAGGTCAGGGTTTTCCGCAGCAGGGCGGGCACGTGCCGGAGTTTTTTCGTGAAGCCCTCACGGGCACTCCGTGCATCCGTCCCCTCCATCCGGGCTAAGATGACGAGGCGAGTGGTCCGCTCCACCAGGGTCCCGACGGCCGAGCCATTCCGTGCCCCCTTGATCAGGTCGCCCTCCCAGTGGCCGGGCACCGTGCGGGTCGCCACCTCGGCGGGGCGCTCCGCGATCGGCGTCATATTGGGAATCTGGCCGTGACGATCTGTGCCTCGCGCCCGAGGCCGACGCGCCTTGCGGGCCTGCCGCAACGCGGCCAGCAGCTCGCTCCGCAGCGTGCCACGGGGCAGCACATACAGCCCCGCATAGATGGTCTCGGCCGAGAGCTGTTTCCGCATATCGTCAGGATACGCGCGTTGGAGGCGCCCCGCAATCTGTTCGGGCGAGCAGCCCTCCGTCAGATGCGTCCGCACATACTGCCACAGCCAGGGGTCGAGGAGTTTACGCGGTCGCCGTGGCTGACAGGCTCTAGCGGCCGCCTGGCCCTGCGCCGTACAGGCGCGATAGGGGTGGCCTCGCGGGCGGTTGCGAGCCGACTCGCGGCTCACGGTGCTGGGGGCGCGTCCCAACACCCGCGCCATCGTCCGGAGCGAGTGGCCATGGGCCAGGCCCAGACTCAAGGTCTCACGATCTTCCGCACTCAAGTGTGTATAGCATTTCGTTGGCATAGCAACACCTTAGCCCAACAAGGCTGGTAGTGTTGCACTTGGAGTTGGAACTCAAGAGGTAATAATGAGGAAAGGCTTTCGAAGAATCAAAAGGCACACTGCTAGGAGCCTGTCCGAGTAATGCCTAACTTTTGCCTGGACAGGCAATGCGCGATGTGGTTTCTCTGCTGCATGGCTAAAACATTCAAATCTTGGGACGTCGATCAGCTGGTGCTGCTGCCTCCATCAATTCAGGAACTGGTGCCCGCGGGGCATCTGGCTCACTTTGTGCGGGATCTGGTCCGAGATTCGCTGGATGTGTCGGCAGTCCTGAAGACCTACGACGAGGACCGCGGGTTTCCGCCCTATGATCCCACCATGATGGTCGCTCTGCTGCTGTATGCGTACAGCCAAGGGCTCTACGCGTCGCGGCGGATCACCAAGGCCTGCCAGGAGCGAGTAGATGTCATGGCCGTGACAGCGCGGCAGAGTCCGGATTTTCGCACGATCAGCGACTTTCGGAAGCGCCATCTCACGGCGCTGGGCGGGCTGTTCACGCAGGTGCTTCAGCTGTGCCAGAAAGCGGGACTGGTAAGCTTGGGCCACGTCGCATTGGATGGAACGAAGATCCGAGCCAACGCCTCCAAACATAAGGCGATGAGCTACAGCCGGATGAAGACCGCCGAGCCGGCGCTGGCGACCGAGGTTGCCCAGTGGCTGGCGAAGGCGGCGGCCAGCGACGCGCGAGAGGACGAGGCGTATGGAGTTGACCGGCGCGGGGACGAGTTGCCGGAGTGGGTGTTGAACAAGCAGCACCGCTTGGAGAGGATCCGAGCCGCGAAAGCGGCCTTGGAAGCCGACGCACAGAACGACGCAGGGGCCAAGAAACGGAAGGACGATCACCCGTCGGATTGCTCTCGACGAGGCCGCCCGGCAAAGAATCCGCCCGGTACGCCCCCCGACCGTGCGCAGCGCAATTTCACCGATCCAGACAG
>ENA-ORBV01001422-ORBV01001422.1-microbial-mat-metagenome-genome-assembly--contig:-NODE-1422-length-53378-cov-7.991088_pt1 | contig 53378 bp, 51 predicted proteins | sample MGYA00237777_ERZ505514 | MGnify/ENA primary metagenome ERZ505514 (study PRJEB26160, sample SAMN06269048) | microbial mat metagenome | isolation source: Oligotrophic lake microbial mat | place... | reverse complement strand
CCTCTCTATTCGTCGGCAGCGTCAGATGTGTATAAGAGACAGCCTCCAAACCCACCGCCTCCCCCACGGCCGCCAGTTCCAAGCACCCAAAGTAGGCTGAGCGCCAAGCTGGGGTGAGTGAGCGCGAGCACGATGAACCCAAGGATCAGAAGCCCCAACAGGACCAAACGCAGCAAGCTTGGTTTGGCTTCCGGCGGCGCGTCGGGTGGAGCTTGAGTGGTGTTGTCCACGAAGGGTGCACCATCGATCGCCTGGAGCGTGGCATCGACACCCAGCACTACGGCCGCACTCGCATCACCCGCGCGCAACTTGGGCACCATCACATCATTGATAATGCGAGCGGCTGTCGCATCGGGGACGCGGCCTTCGAGACCGTAGCCCACTTCTATCGCAATTTTTCGATCCTGGGCGAGGATCATCAGCAAAAGCCCATCGTCGAGTTTCTTCTGACCCAGCTGCCAACTCGCAAAAGTCTTCACAGCGAAGTCGCGGATCGGAACTACGCCGGAAGTGGCGCCAATCCACACGATCACTTGATGCCCCGTCTTGCGCTCGTAGGCGGCCAAGCGAGCATTCAGCTTTTGGGTCGTCTCTCCTGGCAACAGGTGAACGCTATCGGTCACCCACTGCACGGGAAGCGGAGGTGTCGCTAGGTCAGCTGCTGCGCTCGATCCGGCCAATAAAACGGCCAGAAGCAGCGCGAAAATGCCCCACGACCACCCGCGACTTGCCCTTCGCTTAGAAGGCGACTTTGGGTGCTTTTGCTGCGCCAGGATCCGCACGGAAGTAGCCCTTCTCCTGAAAGCGGCTCCCAAAAAATGAGGCGATGAGCGCCGTTGGGAAGGTATTGCGCTTGGTGTTAAATTCCCGGGTTGCTTCGTTAAAACGCATCCGTTCAACGGCGATGCGATTCTCGGTGCCTTCTAGCTGAGCTTGCAGATCGCGAAAATTCTGCGTTGCTTTGAGGTCCGGATACTTTTCAACCACCACCAACAGCCGCGAGAGCGAGGAGGAAAGTTGATTCTGAGCTTCCTCAAATTTCTTGAGCTCGGCTGGGTTCGTGGGTGCCTGACCCGAACTCCCACTCGAGAGGGAAGCCGCTCGGCTCCGAGCTTCGGTGACCTCTATAAACGTGCTCTTCTCGAACGCAGCCGCGCCCTTCACCGTCTCAACCAGATTCGGCACGAGATCCAAGCGCCGTTGATAGACATTCTCCACCTGGGCCCACTGGGACTGCACGCCCTGATCAAGGCCAATGAGCCCATTGTACGCGGAGACGGAACAGCCAACAGGAAGCAGCACAAAAGCTGCCACAGCCGCTAATACGATTAAAAGTGTTTTGGACAAAGTTCAGCTCCCTAAGTCAGTCGTCGATCGCTGACGCGAGCAAGCTAAGGCTGCTTCCCGGCTTGCGCAACCATTTCGATGAATTGCAGGGGCGTCATGGGTGTGGGCAACAATGCCTTTTTCGCCCGCGAGCCGCACCATCACCAGCTCAGCGGTGCCAAGGCATCACGGTGGAGCCAGGCTTGAACGCTCCGTGATAAGCTGGGGGGGATGCGGATCCTGTATGGCGTGGTGGGGGAGGGCATGGGGCATGCGATGCGTTCGCGTGTGATCTTGGAGCATCTTTTTCAAGCGGGTCACGAGGTGGAGATCGTGGCTTCCGGGCGAGCGGTTGAGTTTCTACGGAAGCATTTTTCCGAACACGGATTGGTCCATCGCATTCACGGCATGCACATCGTTTACGAAGACAATCGCGTGCGGAAGGGCTCGACGCTGTGGTCCAACGTCGTGACCGGTGTCGCGGCACTTCCTCGCCAGATCGCGGCCTATTTCGAGCTGATCGCGCATTTCAAGGCTGAGTTGGTGATCAGTGATTTTGAGTCTTGGACTTACCAATACGCCAAGCTGCATCGACTGCCGGTGCTGAGCATCGATAACATGCAGGTGATCAATCGCTGCGAATTACCCCAGGACTTGATAGCCAGCCAGCGGTCAGAATTTGAGCTCACCAAAGCCTTCGTGAAAAGCAAACTGCCCTTCTGCGATCACTATTTCGTGACGACATTCTTCCGGCCACCGATCCGCAAACCGAATACTTCACTCTTCCCCCCGATTCTGCGCCCAGAGATCATCGAGGCTGAGGCCCAGCGCGGAGACCACTTGTTGGTCTACCAAACAGCCGAGGGCAGCGCCTCACTCATGGAAACGTTGAGCAGGACTGGTCTCGAATGCCGCGTGTACGGTGCACGACGCGAACTCAAAGAAGAAGTTGTCGAAGGCAATTTGAGATTCCGACCCTTCAGCGAAGCCGGATTCGTGCGCGATCTTGCCGAAGCGCGCGGGGTGATTGCCGGCGGCGGCTTCACGCTGATGGGTGAGGCGGTCTATCTGAGAAAGCCGATGTTGGCCGTGCCCGTGGGTGGCCAGTTCGAGCAAGTTCTCAACGCGAAGTATTTGGAACGCCTCGGCTATGGCCGCACGGCCCCATCCTTGGCTGATCCTGTTCACGTTTTAGAGTTTGTGGAAGCAATTCCGAAATGCGAAGAAGCGCTCGCTGGGTACTCACAAACGGGGAATGTTGAAATTCTGAGCGCCTTGGATCGGTACATCCGAGATCTCAGCTAGCTTCCGAGCTGGAGCAAGCTGAACCAGGGTCGGCCAGCGCTGCGGGAGGCCGCTAGATCGATACGGACGGTGAACCGCCAATCGTTGGCCTCGTCCGGGTCACACAGGATTTGTTCGACCACCCAGGCATCCTCAAGCTTCTGGATTCGCGTATTTTGCGGGTTCCGAGCTTTCGGATCGACCAAAAGGCTGGGGTGTTCGGACCAGAATGGAAGGAGTGCGGCTTCCAACTTCGCGGCTGTCCACGGCTCGTCTCCCGTCTGAAGGAGTGTCAGAGCGGCTGCGTAATCGCGCTGAGCTAGGGCCCGAACCAAGCCGAAAACCGCGTTCCGGACGAGCACCGTGAAGCCTTTGCTGTCGCGCGTGACATCGGTGGTGTCGATCGGTTCTTCGAGCCGTTCCTCGCTCGTTTGCAGCTTACCTTCGCGTTGGCGTTGCCATTCATCGAGCAGGCTTGAATCTACGGCGCGCACCATGATGTCGAAGTACGTGATGATATCATCCACAGCTTCATTGCGAGCCGTGAGCGGAACGCTGCGCACGAGTGCTTTGTACACCTCGGACAGATAGCGTAGGAGTAAGCCTTCGGCGCGCTCCATCCCGTATTCTTTGATGTAGTCCGGGAAGGAGAGGAGATTTTCGTACATTTCCCGAGCCACAGATTTGGGGCGAACATTCTCCGTTCCTACCCAAGGGTGCTCCTTGGCAAAGGCGTTGAACGTATCGTAGATGAACTCTCGGTTGGGCTTGGGGTATTCCACCTCTTCAAGCTTCTTGATGCGCTCATCGTATTCAACGCCTTGGGATTTGAGCTCCGCCATCAGCGCCGTCTTTAGCTTATCGACCTGGCGAATCAGCACAAAGTCAGGATTTTCGAGGATGGATTCCACAAGGGTGAGCACCTCCAAGCCGTAACCGGGATCTTCGGGATCCAGCAGTTTTAGCGTGCTCATGAGATAAAGGCCGAGCGTCTGATTGAGCGAGAAATCGTCCTGCAGGTCCAAATTCACAGTGACCTGCTTATCGGGGGCCACCTCGAGCACCTGAGCGTGAAGTAGAGAATCAAACAGCACCTGCGCCGTCCGTGCGACCACTCGCTTCTCCGCTCGGCGGCCGTGGGAACGGTGGATCAGTCGCGCTACGGCGCGGCAACCGTCGCTACGGGACAGTACGTTGAGGAGCGTGCCGTGCGTCACCGTGAAACGCGAAATGAGAGGCTCGGGAGCTGAAGTCACGAGCCTATCAAAGGTGGCTTTGTCCCAATGGACATAGCCGCGTTCAGGGGGCTTCTTCTTCACTACCTTCTTTTTCTTGCCATCACCGCTGAGCTTGGCGTCCAGGCGCAAGTTTTCAATCACATGCTCAGGGGCTTGCACGACGACGCTGCCGCGATCATCAAACCCCTTGCGCCCTGCACGCCCGCTGATCTGTTGAAAATCGCGGATGCTAAGAATGGCCGTCTTCTCGCCGTCGAACTTGCAGAGGCCCGTAAAGAGCACGCTGCGGATCGGAATATTCACGCCGACTCCCAGTGTATCAGTGCCGCAAATGACCTTTAAAAGGCCCGTTTGCGCGAGGCGCTCCACGATCAATCGATACTTCGGCAAGAGGCCTGCGTGATGAATGCCGATCCCGTGGCGTAGAAATTTCTGGAGCTCTTTGCCATACGGGCTCGCCCAACGGACGCCCACGAGAGCATCGTGAATCGCACGTTTCTCCTCTTTCGAAGAGAAATCACTGCTCATGAGATTTTGCGCGAATTCGGCGCAGGCGCGCTGCGTGAAAGCAACGAGGTAAATCGGGTAGCGCGAGCCCGCTACCAATTCTTGGATCGTTTCGTGGAGCGGCGTGGTTCGATACTCATAATCAAGCGGCACAGGGCGCACCGATGAGGTGATAACGGCGGTTGCTTGTCCGTTGCGCCGCGTGAGCTCACGTTCAAAGAACTGAGTGGGGCCGAGCGTCGCCGACATCAGCAGGAAATTCGCCTGTGGCAGCGTTAGCAGCGGAACTTGCCACGCCGTCCCCCGTTCGCGATCCGAATAGTAGTGAAACTCATCCATCACCACCGCTCCCACATCAGCCTTTTCGCCTTCGCGCAGCGCGACGTTGGCTAAGATTTCCGCGGTGCAACAAATGATGGGCGCCTCCGGATTAACGCTTGCGTCGCCGGTCATCAGCCCCACGTTCCTCGGCCCAAATGCGGCCGTTAGTGCGAAGAACTTTTCGTTCACCAGGGCTTTGATGGGGCAGGTGTAAAAGGAGCGTTGCTTCAACGCCATCGCTCGAAAGTGGAGGGCGGTTGCGACGAGCGACTTTCCAGAACCCGTGGGAGTGGACAAGATAAGGTTCTTGTCGGCAAATAGCTCCAGGATGGCCTCCTCCTGCGCGGGATAGAGATCCAGCCCGAGTCCTTGGACGTACTCAAGGAACGGCTCCAAGAGAGCGTCCCCAGGAAGATCGTCACTCGACGGAAGTTTGCTCAGTTGAAGTTCAAGGGGCGCAAGGTTCGCAGTCATTCGCGCTCAGTCTAGGAACAACTCGAGCACTGGGACAGTGACATCGGGTTTGAGCGTCGGCAGCTCTAGCAAGAGGGAGTTTGCCTCGCCCGCGGTCTCGCGTGCTTGCACTGCCGTCCAATCCTTGGCTTCGAGCACGATCTCCGAGCCATCGTGGAGAAATTGGGCATATTTGACGCGCTCGCGCAGACCATCGAGCCACAGATACTTGAACGGCCAGGCGAAGCAGTGAACGTAAAGTCGATGGGTCTCCGGATTATATGTTAGCCGGCAATCGGTGGGGGTGGGGACGTCAGTTGGGGCGGCCGTGCAACCATAAATGGAACGACTATGGCTTTGCATCCAACTCCCGATGCCAGCCAAGCTCCGGAGCGCTCGCTGATCAAATTCACCGCGGGATGTGGGCCCCACATTGAGCAAGAGGTTTCCGCCTTTGCTCACGGTATCGATCAACATCTGGAGCAGCATTTCGACGCTCTTGAACGTGTTTTCGTCGCGATGGTAACCCCACGAACCTGAGAGGGTCTGGCACGCCTCCCAAACCACGCGTTTGCCCGCGTGCTCCAACCACGCACGCGGCTGATACTGTTCCGGCGTTTTCATGTCCCAGCCGTAATCCAGATTCAGTCGATCGTTCATGATGATTGTTGGGCGCAGGCTGCGCACCGTTTTCAAGAGCTCATCGCTCTCCCAGTCTGCGTGGCCCTTACCGCTGCCATCCGGCTTGGGATAGCTGAAATCGCACCAAAGCACGTCGATATCCCCGTATTGGGTTAGAAGCTCAGTGAGCTGATCGCGCATGTAGTGGGCGTAGCGGCTTGGCACGCGCCCGATATTCATCTGCTCGCGTTCCGGGTGGGCTCGGTACGGGCCGATGTGTGCGTCGAGCAAGAAGTCGGGGTGGTGCCAGTCGATGAGGGAGTAGTAGATGCCCGTGCGAAGGCCGCGCTTGCGGAAGGCCTCTAAGAGCGGTTTGAGCAAGTCGCGGCGGGCTGGGGTGTTGGTGGCTTTGTAGTCGGAGTGTTGGGTATCCCAGAGGCAAAAGCCTTCATGGTGTTTGGCGGTGACGACGACGTACTTCATGCCAGCGCGAAACGCGGCATCCGCCCAAGCGTCCGGATCGAAATGGTCGGGATCAAAACGCCCGAAATAATTGGCGTCATAGGTTTCGGTGGGGATATTTTCGTTGTTTCTCACCCACTCGTGGCGTGCTGGCAGGGAATAGAGCCCCCAATGAATGAACAGGCCCAGTCGATCGTGAGTGAACCAGGAGGTGTCTCCGCGTTGGGTCTTGTAGTCGCTCATGCCGAGTACGCTTCCTTTTGAGGCTTACGAGATTTGCCAAGCTCCGTCGTGAAATACCACTGCTTCGTCGAGCAGGACGCTTTCTGTGACAGCGAAAACATCGACGTGGTGCTTGCCTGAACGGCGCGTGAAGCCAGGCTTCAGGTAAACGGCATGCTTGGCGCCCAGCGAAAGGTGGATGCCGCACATTCGTTCATAGGTGCCAACATCCGGAACAACGGACGTTTGAGTGAAGGCCCGGTTCATCCCGAAGCCAAGCTCCCGGACCCAGACTTCGTGCTCATCCGCACGGATATTCTCGAGAACCTGCTCGAACTCCGGAGTTGCCTGCTCAGCACTCACAACTCTTCCGTTCGCGATGCTGAGCGTGATGGGTGTTGGGGGTAGGTTGACTTGAAAGGTGAGATCCGCAAATGCGAACACGCGGACACGGCCATTCACTGCCTCTAGGTTCTTGGACTCCGTGAAGACCTCGCCGATCGGAAATTGACCGCCGATATTCTGCATTCCGGCATAATCGCCGATGTTCAGCTTGGCTGGCGAAAAGCCCGCTGGAAAGACCAGCCGTTCACCACCGCTATCGATAGTTGCGGATTGGGCGCTGTCAATTCGCCCTTTGAGCCAATGACCGACGCCGCGGTAATAAATGGGGTCATAGGCTAACGAATCAATGTAACAGAGTGCGTCCTTGCCGACCATGCGGAACAAATGAGGATGCTCGATGACCTTGATCTTACGCTTGAAGAGCTCCACGCGGACGCGGAAGGCGTCGAGACGAAAGCTTGTGGATTGGATCAGGACCACCAGATCAAAGGGCGCTAGCTGGTCAAATGCGGCTAGGATGAATTCCGGAGAGACGGCGTCAAAATCGATCACCTCGGCCTGGGGGAGGCAAATGCGATAGCTTTCTGAGAGCAAAATCGCGAGTTCTGAGCGAGCGTCCGACACAATCAGTGCCTTGTGGCTCGGGGTGTGTTCGAACGCGAGCCTCAGGATGTCGCTCACGTGCTGGGCTGCGATGGTTACTGCCGTCATCAGGGGGGAGGGTGGTTCGGCGGGGCCGGGGAAGCAAGGCGACTTCGTGCCATTGCCGCCACGGATCACGTACGCGAACGCTGGGTAGGTCACCGCGTTGGGTAGCGCGGCGCCGTCAGGACTGAATACCGCAAGCCCTCCGCGCCAACCAACGCTCCCCATCAAGCCCCAGGGGTCGTTGTAGCCAGCCCCGGTGTCGTTGAAGGTTGTCCAGCTTTTGGCGTTGTAGAAGCCAGAAAAGATGCTGTAGCCCCCTTGGCTGTTGAGCGGGATGCGCAGCCAGATAGCCCAGAGTTTTGTTTCGCTGGCATCCACTGCGAGCGCGGCCCAGCCCCAGGCTGGCGTGGGCACGCCTGGCTCTGGGCTTGGCACTGCCGTTTCGGTACCAGCACCATCGATGCGTTTGATGGTGATGCCGAGCGTGGGGTCGAAATACGTATACCAGACGTAATGCTCACTGGCCGTTGCGCTGCCCCAGGATGGCGTGCTCTGGGCATCCTTGGAGACTTGGAGCGCTCCGCCGCTTGGGGCCCAATTGGAGCCAGAAGGGACGTAACGCCAGCGCTGGATGCCCGGTGTGGGTGTCACCATGTCTCCGGTATTTGTGACGCCACTGAAGACATACAGATCTTTTGACGTGGGGTTCTGCGCGAGCCCCATGTCCATATTGTGTGCAGTGTAGCTGCCGCTGTCGATGATGCTCGTGGCGGGCGCAGCTGCCGAGACACTGGGAGCGCCCAACAAATCCCCAAAATCTGCGAAGGTCTGCGGTGCAAGCCCGGCTGAAGCGAGCGTGCGCCCGACGACCACACGGTTGCCATTGCCATTCAGTTCGATCAATAGCCCGTAAAATAGGGTGGCTTTTCCGTTAGTGTCGACGCCGTCGATGATGTGCGCCCATTTAATGTTGCCGCTGCGATCGATGACGCTGCCATTGGTTTCTGGCGAAAAGCTGGTGATGTGTCCGGCAGCATTGTGGGCGAGGACTATTCGGCTGTATTCGAGGCCTGCCCCGCCATCCGCTCGGCCCAACAGGTGCACCTTCCCGTTGCGATCCTGACACAGGCCCTGTGGCGGGTAGGTGCCAACGACAACATTCTTGGCGGGCTCAACCCAATGCCAAGTCGAGCCTGCATCGCGCGAAACATAGAGCGCGAGTGGCCCCGCATTGCCGAGCCACATCACTCCGCCCAGATCGCCGGCACTGCCTGGTGTTCTATCTCGGAAAAGTAACCTGGAGCTGCCTACATATGGGACTCCCGCCGGGGTTCGTTGGTGGGTTGCCACGGGCAGCCGCCCGCTGTGAAACAGCACTGTGGACGAGAGGTTTGTCGGCGCGCCGCCGGCTGGAAGCATCGTGCCGCCGCCTTCTGGAAGCGCGCCGGGAGTCGGCTGAGCGCTGTTACTGGTCGAGGGTGAACTCTTGGGAGCCGCGGCGGCCGCCACGTTCGGAGGCTTCTGAGAATTCCTGTCGCCGCATGAACAGCCGGCAGCCACGATCAGGAAGAGGAATGGGTACTTCAACGCATGGCTCCCTGCAGCAGTCGCGACGCTACCACAGGTGGGCTGGCAATGCCTGCGGCGTTGGGAAACCGGTGTGGCCTGCCAGGCTAACTAGGCAACTAGATTAACCTTATTCCCAAGATGCGGCTCAAGAGGCCTTGGGGGTGCCGCAGCTTGGATCAATTCAAGTTGTTGTTGCCCTTCTTGACGAATCGCCTTCAATGTTCGCTCCGCCATGATGGCGCCGACTTCCATGCTCGAACTTCCGTTGTTACTGACGACCATAGTATCTCGCTTCAACGCGCTCCGGCTCTTGGAGCTGCATCGCTGAATCGGAACGGCCCGGGGCCCGAGGTTCTTGAAAGGGTTTGCTTGGTTTTCGCGATCAAGCCTGATAGTTGTGGCAACGCGCCGCGGTCAGAGTGCCCCCGGCGTCAATTTGGGACAGGTGCTCAGAATCGTGGAACCTATGCGACGACTGAACTTGACGACCACACCCCGCACCCTGGCTGCCGGCGTACTGCTTTTTGTGCTACTCGGCTGCGAAGAGGACAAGCCGGCCCCCGCTGCGACCGTGGCTGCGACCGTGGCTCCAGCACCTACACCCACCCCAGCTCCAGCACCCGAGCCGAAGCCAGAAGCAGCGCGCCCGGAGAAGATCAACGTTGAGTTGACCGCCGAGCGTCGTAGCGCGATCGAAGCGAAGTACCCTGAGGCGAAGGGCTTCCTGGTCGCCAGCGAAGTTGAAAAGAAGCTTCAGAGCAACAAGGCACTGAAAGACGAGAAAACTGCGCGACCGGCGTTCGACAAAGTGGCCAAGGGCAAGTGGATCCTGTTTTCAGGCAATGCTGTTAACTTGACGGCGGAAGGCTTCGATATGGGGATCGTTTACACGCCGCTGATACCTGGGGACACGATTGGCATCAGCAAGCAGTGGTTCCCAGTGGCGGTGTCCGAAGTTGAGGGTTACAAGCAGGACATTTTCAAGAGCGGCGATATCGTGGTGGTGCTCGTCAAGTACGTTGCCGCTGGGAAAGCGAGCCCCGGCCACGAGCTCGTGGCCACCGGGGTTTGGAAGGATTGACCCAAAGAAGTCGGACAGGGCAAATTTAGGGAGTGCTAGGAGGCACCGAAGGCTCAGCCTCGGCCTCGTCCAGCTTTTGCTCAATTTCTTTTACGTGGGCCTCGTCCAGGCTGGCGCGCATTTCGCCCAGCGCGCGCCGCGCTTCACGTGGCTTCAGAGCACCGCGATCAAAGTCGATACAAATCAGGCACATCGGACCAGGCTAGCAGGTATTGTCGGCGCGTGGAGCCCCACCCCACATCCAGGCCCGAGCTGCGCCCGTACCAGAAGGAGGCGATTTCAGCGGTGCTAGCGGCACGCCGCGCTGGGGTGCGCCGAATGCTAGTGAGCTTGCCGACGGGCTCGGGGAAGACCGTCATCTTTTCGCACCTGGCGGGACTGGCCCGGAAGCAGGTCCTTGTCTTGGCGCATCGAGAAGAACTCTTGCAGCAAGCAGCGGACAAATTGGTGAGCGCCATGGTTGGGCAAGGTGTAGTCGCGATCGAACGGGGAGAAGCCAAAGCTGCTGCAAACGCGAAGGTCATCGTGTGCTCGATCCGGTCGCTGCACGAAGAACGTTTGGCGCGGGTGCTCCGTGGGCGGGATTTGGGTTTGGTGATCTACGATGAGTGCCATCACGCAGCCGCTGCCGACAACCTCCGTGTGTTACGCCAATTGGGCGCGTTTGAATCCGATTGGGAGGGCACCCTGCTCGGTTTCACGGCAACCACGGAGCGGGGTGATGGGCAGGGACTGAATGAGGTCTTTGAACGTATTGTCTATTCGCGTTCGCTGCCTGAAATGATCGAAGATGGCTACTTGGTCCCGCTTCGCGGTTACCGGGTTTCCACCAACGCGGATCTACGGCGTCTCGGGGCTTCCGGGTTGGACTTCGTGGACGAAGAACTTGCGGAGATCGTGGATATTGAGGAGCGGAATGCGTTGGTGGCACGCTCAATCCAAGAATTGGCTCGCGACCGCAGAACGATTGCTTTTTGTGTCACGGTGCAACACGCCATGCATTTGGCTCAGGCACTGAATGCCGTGGGCGTGAGGTCGGGCATTGTGCATGGCGGAATGAGTCGTGAGCTCCGGGCGAGCGCGCTGGCGGACTTCAGGAAGGGCACATTTCAGGCGATCACGAACGTCGGTGTGCTGACGGAGGGTTTTGATGATCCTGAAGTCTCCTGCATTGCGATGGCGCGCCCGACGCGCTCTTCTGGCCTGTATGCGCAGTGTGTGGGTCGCGGAACGCGCTTGCACCCGGGAAAACAGAGTTGTTTGATTTTGGATTTTGTGGATCTCTCCAATTTGGAGTTGTGCACGCTGCCTTCGCTCTTTGGTTCTCCGCGCGATCTCGATTTGCGCGGTGGGGATGCGGGTGAGGCCCGGCGTGCTTGGCTCAAGATCCAGCTGGAAAGCCCTGGTTTTGATCTGGAAGCTGGGGCGCTCACGCTTGCGGAGATCCAAGAGCGGGCTCAGCGTTTTGATCCACTCACGCTCGCACTCCACGATGACGTGCGTGCGATATCCGGCAATGCTTGGTTCTCCCTGGGGCGCCATGGAGTTGGCCTCCATTTTGAACGGCCTAAGGGGCGCTGGGCCGAAGCCTTAGTCTTGAAAAATGGGTCGCGCGGTAAGTTGTGGGAGGTCACGCTCGGAGGTCGCTCCATGGCGCGCTACTCTCGTTTGGAGGAGGCTGTTGAAGCCGTGGATTACGAGCTTCATCAAATGGGTCGTGAGGTGGCCAGCTCGGCGCTGCCGACGGCTGCCTGGCGTCAGGCGCCAGCACCCCGGCCACTCCTTTCAGGCCTGCGAACGCCAAATGAAGAGCTCAAGCTCGACGACGCGCTTCAGCTGGCGGTGTTCGAAAGAGTCCATGGCAAAGGCTCGCACGGTGGGAAAGCCTGAGCGTTCAGCTATGAGTCTTGGGCGCCGTAAAGTTCAGCTGAGTGACGAAACCGCGTGGGTCTTTAACCGCATGGCGAATGTCTATGCCGCACGGCCCGCCTATCCTGCGACGCTACTCGACTGCCTGGCGAGCCTCGCAGGTTCCGGCGCGGGAACGGTCTTGGAGATAGGCGCTGGTACAGGGCACGTGTCAGTGCCGCTCGCGGCCCGTGGACTCAAGGTCAGTGCGGTGGAGCCGGCGCTTGCCATGTTGGAGCAGCTGAAGCAACGAGCCGAGCGCGAAGGAGTTAGCCTGAATGCGCTACATGCGGTTGCGGAGGCCTTGCCGCTTTCGTCCGGTGCAGTTAGCTTGGTGATCGTCGCGGATGCGCTGCACTTTTTAGATGCCACGCTGGCCGCTGAAGAAATAGCGCGAGTGCTCTCGCCGAATGGAGGAGTTGCAATTGTCACCGTGGAGTTTGCTGACACAGATTGGATGCGCGCGGTGCGGGCGTTGATGGATGAGTCAGCCCCGCGGCGGCCACGTGCGGTGGCGGCCGCTGTGACACAAGTATTCAACGTAACAGGTATCCTACGGGTGAAAGAACAGTGCTTCGAAGACAAAACCCCCGTTGATCAAGCGACGCTCGAAGGCATCCTTCAGAGTATCTCGTTCATCGGCCCAGCCATGAATCACGGAAGGTTTCAGCGCTTCCGCGAGCGACTCCACGCACTTCCGGGGCCCCGGGTATGGGCTCGACGCTTCACGCTCTTTGCTGGACACCGCTAATGCATTCTCCGAGTCGGCGAAGTCTCGCCAACTAGCGCTCACCGAACGGGCGGGGGTCGACGCGCAAACTGTAGCTCGTCGCTCGGGATGGTATCGATCCAGCCCGCCTTGGAGTGCGGGAAGGCATCTGCGTACGGGATGTAGGGTTTGATGTCTAAGATGGGAGTGCCATCCAGCAGATCGATACCGCGTACGCGCAACTGGTGCCCTTCCACTCGAACCAGCGTCACTGCAGATAGTCCGATGGGATTAGGCCGATCAGGGGAACGTGTCGCGAACACGCCTCGACGTGTGCGCTTCCCGCGCGGCGGGCGGACCTCAGGTGCCCAACCGTCGCCACGATCAAGCCAGCTCAAAATCCAGATCCGTTCGATTCCCGATAGATCGCTCAGCGCAACCAACGGGATACGCGTTGGGTCGAGCTCAAGCACCGCTTCGAGATCCGAATCGACGGCAGAAGCCTGTTGTGGCGTACCGAAACGTCTCTGATAGGGGGAGCGAACCCAGCCAATGGGCGCGAGCGCGAAGGGGCCAGGCAGACGGGGGTGGGCCTCGAAATCAGACATCGAGTGAGCTCTTCTAGCGGAGCTCGGTCCCGCGACAAAGCCCGATTATTCGGACGTTGTGCCGCTCGACCCTGTCAGGGAACGCAGCTAGGCTGCCCGCATGAAGCCGTGGATTGAGTTGGAGCGGGTAGCTGTGCCAGGCGGAGGCACGCTCTCCCTACATCAGCACGACGGCGAGTTCACGATTCGCATTGACGGCGCCGAACTCATGGGAACGCGTCGCCACAATTCCGAGGAAAGGCTCGCTGAAGCAGCGCTCACCGAATCGACACCGTCCAATGCTCGGGTGCTCATCGGCGGTCTCGGAATCGGGTATACCATTCGCGCCACGCTCGATCGTACGGGGCCGCGCGCACGCGTCGACGTCGCCGAGCTCGTGCCCGCCGTCGTGCGCTGGAATCGCGAAATCTTAGCCCCGTTTGCGGGTAGGCCACTCGACGACCGGCGCGTGCACGTGATTGAACGCGACGTGGCGGCAATTCTCGCTGAGTGCAAAGGAACGTACGACGCCATCCTACTCGATACCGACAATGGGCCTGCCGCTCTCACCGTGCCGTCGAATAAGAGCCTCTACGATTCAGGGGGCTTGGCGCGTGCAGCGCGTGCGCTTCGTCCCGGAGGCGTGCTCGCAGTGTGGTCCGCCGCCGACGAACCCAGATTCACAACACGCCTTGAGCGTGCAGGTTTCAAAGTGCGCGTGGAGCGTCCCGCCGCCCACGGGAACAGGGGCTTTCGACACTTTTTGTGGTTGGCGAAGCGAGCCGTTTAGCGGACCCATCACGGCCCTCCGAATCGAAGCTGCGCGCCTAAGTCCGTCAGTGTCGACGGCTTCGGGCTCGAGCCCCTTCGCTTGGTTGGCACTCGGCGCCGCAGTCTGCGCGGCGGCACGACGCCGCCGCTAGAACGAGCGTCACGTCGATAGCGGGGCCCACCTTCTTCTCGTGGCAGTTTGTACACGCCTGTGGTTCGCCGGTTGGGCGCGCTTCAGCTTCCGATGATGCGAGCAGTAGGCCAAGCGCTCCGAGGCGACGGGCCGCGCGTTGCGCGCTCGCAAGTACAGTTTGCATCCGGAAAGTGGAGCATGATTCTGCGCATGCGCTTTCAAAAAATGAGACAGGCCCTGCATTTCCGCAGCGTCCGCACGGGTTCAAGGCGGGATTCAAGATCGGAGTTCGGCGCCTGCAACTGAAGCGTTCCAGGCGCTCGTGGATATCGTCGTTACCTGGTTACGCTGGAAGGCCATGACGCGGCGCTCCCGCCACCGGGGTACCGCTGACCCATTCTGATGCCTTGCCCTTCAGCTCCTTAAACTTCTCGCTGACGTTGTCCAAGCGTTGGTCCCACTCAGCGTTGATCGGCTGATTTTGAACCACCGCGTGATACTTGAGCATGACCATCGTCAGGAAAAGTGGACGGATCACGGCCTGTTGAACGTCGTACGTGAACATCAGGGCCGCAATGACCGCAGTGATTTGTACGAGCACGCCCCAACCGCTGAACGGAAGCAACGATACGAGCACCAGCGCTGGCACAAAAATAACCATGAAGATGATAAACGACAGCACCTTCTCCAGGATCACTACCCAAACGCCCGTCTTGAGGATCTCCTTGGCGTTCTGAGCATAATAGATGAGCCCATCTTTGGAGCTCCGGTACACGTTCTCATCGCCGCGCGCCAAGTTGTATGAAAAGATGGTTTCATCGATATAGGTAGTGCTCGCGCGCATCACAGCTTTGACGAAACCCACTACCGAGTCGAGCCCCGGCACGGGGATCAAGCTGCTGACCCAATCGAGTGTGCGGTTGAAAGCATTCACCACGCCATCCACGATCATATCCACCGCAAAAAGCACGGATATTTCTCCAAAGCGAGCCTTCACAATGCGTTTGCCGTAGGAGAACATGCCTTCGGAGCCGTTACCAATTTGGCCCTTGGTAATCAGCTCGGTGAGCACCGCGATGTGGCCAGCCTTCAGCAGGTATAAGAAATAGCGCACAACGGTGCGCCAAAACCAGCCAGCGGCGCCAAGGGTCATCACTATCCATATCCAGCCGATCAAGGGCGACCGGTTGCCAAGAAACATCGCTATCGCGATATTGACGATCCAAAAAATAAGGCCCGTGATGCTCACTCCGAACAGGATCGCAAGCCGGGCACCAAGATACGGGGCAGTCTTCATGAGCAGACCGACCGCCTCACTGATCCCAAACCCACTGGCCTGTAGCGGATAGCTGTGGCGAATCGGTTGCTCAGGGTGGCTGAACGCGGAACCGGCTCCGCTAGGGCTCTGAAAGACTTGCGGCGAATGCTGCGGGTGTGGAGCATGAACTAGAGCGCTCGCCGCCGCGGCAGCATATCCGGGTGGAACCGCAGCGGGCTGCTGGTAAGGCGGGGGAGCCACATAAGCCGGTTGGTATGGAGCCGCAGCAGGTGGGGCGTAGGCTTGGTGTTGGTACGCGGGAGCCGCAGGCGGGGCAAAGGGGGCCGCTCCCTGGGCTGGCACCTGCGCCATGATCTGCGTCCCTGCAGGTGCGCTGGCATTTTCGAGGATCACCAGGCTGGAAGCGCCCAGCTTCACCCATTGGCCTACCCCGAGTGCGAGCGGGGTGGTGAGCCGATGCCCATTGGCATCGAAGGTTCCGTTGGTCGAACCGATATCTGTGATGACCACGGAACCCGGATCGATGGTCAAGATGGCGTGATTGGTTGAAACATTCGGATCCCGGAGCACCAATTCGCCCGCCTCGCGCCCGATCCTATATTGGCCTGGAGGGAACGCGCGTTCCTCGGTGGCTCCGTTGGCGTAGTGGATTCGGATCTTTGCTGGATTCATTGGCGATCTCCCGGCTTCAAGGTGGCGGCGAGCATACGTTCGCGTCACGAATATGTCCCCCCCTTAGATCTGTATTCTGCGTCGGCTCCCATTCGGCAGCTTGAGAGCTCGGTTGCGGGTTTTGTTGTCGTGCGTTACGTGAGCGGGAGGCCGTGTTAGCTTGAGCCAACCATGAGCCCTCCTGCCTCACCGCCCAAGCTAAAGTTATTGGTGTTTTCAGCTTCGCTTCGCGCAGAATCGTTGAATCAACGTTTTGCTGGGCTCGCCGCGCGAGCCGCAGAGCAGTATGGCGCAAGCGTCGACTTGGCTTCGCTGCGTGATTTTGAGGTTCCTCTGTACGACGGGGACTTTGAAGTAGCACAGGGGATCCCAGCGGGTGCGGAGAATCTGAGGCGTCGTATGAGCGAGAGTGACGCCTTCATCCTCAGCTCTCCGGAATACAACGGCTCCATGCCGGGGGTGATCAAGAACCTGATCGATTGGACGTCTCGCTTTCGGCCACAACCCTTCGATGGCTCCCATGGCCTGTTACTCTCCGCATCGCCTTCCATGTCGGGAGGCAATCGCGGACTGTGGTCGCTCCGGATGCCTCTGGAACACCTCGGAGCACGAATTTTTCCCGATATGTTTTCCCTGGCCATGGCTCACAAGACGTTGGAAGTTGACCGCATCTCGGAGCCTGCACTGCAAGCGCGCTTTGAAAAGACGGTTCACGCATTTCTGTCGTTAGCCGAGGCTGCAAAGCATTATCCCTGCGCCAAACGCGCCTGGATCGAGTTCTTGAGTGAGCCGCCGGGCGTCGGTGCTGATCGAGTCGATCCAGTTGCAGGGTGATAACGCTTCGACGCTCCCCGCCGCGCGTTCCTCCTTACCTCGAAACAACGGCACGCTGGACTGACCCCCCCATTGGGCGCCCGCAGGATAGTAAGCATGCTTACTTTCTTGTTCTCGACAAAAACCTGCCTCCCGGCGGTGAACCCGAAGTCCGCCGACTTTGCTACTTTCACTGAGGCGCGGCGTCAGGTTGAATGAAGCATCCCTATGCGTCATTTTGCCCTCGTCACGATTCTTACGCTCGCTTTGGTTGCCTGTGGAGGTGCGCCACCGGTCAAGTCTCCCGAAGCCGGCACGGAAGTTGACGGAACCCCCGGGCTGCCGAAAGCCGCCCCTGAAGGCGATGATGCTCACGCGGGCGGTGATGCCCACGCGGGCGATGATGCTCACGCGGGCGACGAGCCTGGTGCGAGCGCCGACGCGAGCACGGGCAAAGAGTTCAAGCTCAAGGCTTCGGACACAGCGAAAGGCGCACACGGCGCCAAGGCTTCCAAGATCGTTCCCACGAAGACCGAAGCTGCGATGAAGTTCACCGTTGTAGACAAAGAAAAAGGCGCTATTCCTGGCATCGTCATTTCACTCACCGCCCCCGATGGCACCAAATACTACACCGAGGAGACAGACTCCGAGGGCTACGCCGAGGTGCTGGTTAAAGCAGGCCAAAAGTACGAGGTGGTCTACTTAAGCCTGGGCCGCAAAGAAATCAACGCCACCGTCCCGGTGAGCGATGAGCCCAATCAGAACATCAGGCTAACGCTGCGCTACAAGCGTTTCACGCCGGCACCGGCGCTTTTGGCCAAACGCGGAGCAGCGTCAGCCACAGAGCCGCGCTTTGTGCTGAAGGGTGTGAGCTTCGATACGGCCAAGGCCACGATCCGAGCTGAGTCTTTCTCAAGGCTCGACAGCGTGGTCGAGTACATGACCCACAAGAAGAGCGCTCGCATCGAGATCTCCGGCCATACGGACAATGTTGGCGATCCGAAAGCCAACAAGGCGCTCTCGGTGAGGCGTGCTCAGGCTTGCCGTGATTACCTGATTTCGAAGGGTCTTGAAGGCAGCCGCATCGAGTTCGTTGGCTATGGCGATGAGCGCCCGATAGCGCCCAACGAGACAGATGCTGGGCGCCAAGAGAATCGAAGGATTGAGGCTAAGGAGCTTTAAGAAGCTCCCAGCCTGGGCGGAAGACGTGCGCTAGCCGCTAACGCTGATCGACTTCATCGCAGTCATGTAACCGCGCAACGTGCGTCCGATCGTTTCCACCGGGTGCGACTGGATCGCCGCATTGACCTGGATGAGCGTGAGATTGTCCACGCCGTTGCTCCCGGTGCCGAACTTCTTACCGATCACGTTGGAATCCTGCTGGCTCATGAAGCTTCGCAGGAGCGGCACACAAGCGTGGCTGAAGAGATAGCAGCCGTATTCTGCGGTATCCGAGATCACTTTGTTCATCTCGTACAGCTTCTTTCGGCTGATTAAGTTGGCGATCAAGGGCACCTCGTGAAGCGACTCGTAGTACGCGCTCTCGGCCTTCATCCCTACGGCGATCATGGACTCAAATGCCAACTCCACGCCCGCTTTGACCATGGCGATCATGAGCACGCCGTGGTCGAAGAACTCTTGCTCGGGGATGGGCGCCGCCTGGATCTCGGTGCGTTCAAAGGCGGTGTCCGCGGTCGCTGCGCGCCAGCTGAGGAGATTCTTATCGCCGGCATCCCAATCTTCCATCATCGAGCGCGAGAATTCGCCAGTGATGATGTCATTCTGGTGCTTGTTGTAGAGGGGGCGCATGAGATCCTTCAGCTCCGCGGCAAGCTCGAAGGCTTTCAATTTTGAGGGATTATCAAGGCGATCCAGCATGGTGGTGATGCCGCCGTGCTTCAGGGCTTCGGTGACTGTTTCCCAGCCAAATTGGACGAGCCGTGCTGCGTATTCCGGCTTAACGCCCTTTTCGACCATCTTGTCGAAGCACAGCAGAGAGCCCGTTTGCAGCATTCCGCACAGGATCGTCTGTTCGCCCATCAGATCGCTCTTCACTTCGGCAACGAATGAGCTTTCGAGAACGCCCGCGCGATCACCGCCCGTGGCGGCGGCATAGGCCTTGGCAATCTCGAGGCCTTCGCCTTGAGGATCGTTTTCAGGGTGCACGGCGATCAGGGTAGGGACGCCGAATCCGCGTTTGTACTCCTCGCGCACTTCGGTACCCGGGCATTTGGGCGCAACCATGATCACGGTCAAATCTTCACGGATCCGCATGCCTTCTTCGACGATGTTGAAGCCGTGGCTGTAGGCCAGCGTGGCGCCTTTCTTCATCAGAGGCATCACCTGCGCGACCACGGGGCTGTGTTGCTTGTCGGGTGTGAGGTTCAGCACCAGATCAGCCGTCGGGATCAATTCTTGGTAGGAGCCCACGCGGAAGCCATTGTCCGTCGCGGCTTTCCAGCTGGCGCGCTTTTCTGCAATCGCGCTGTCGCGCAGCGCGTAGCTAATGTCCAAACCCGAATCGCGCATGTTGAGGCCCTGGTTCAAGCCCTGAGCGCCGCAACCAATGATGACCACTTTTTTGCCACGCAGCTTCTCGACGCCCTGTGAAAACTCGGAGCGTGCCATGAAGCGACAGCGACCGATCTGGTCGAGCTTGTGGGCCATGCTGAGGGTATTGAAATAGTTGTTGCGGGCCATCGGAGAACTCCTGGGTAAAGGGCGCTGGGCTCAGCCAGCACTGCGCAGGGGATGAGCTTACAGCCTACTCCACGTTGCTACAATTGCTATATTCTGACCGAAGTATTGCGAATATTGCAACAGATGCAGAATCCCGTACACTCGGAAAACCCATGGAACAACTCGATTTTGCGGCTTTTCAGCAGCTTTGCCAGAGTTTGCATTTTGGCCGCGCTGCCCGGGCCCTCGGGATGAGTCCGTCAGCTCTGACGCGCCGTGTCCAAGCGATGGAGGCGGAGTTGGGAGTGGAGTTGCTCAATCGGGACCAGCGTCAAGTGGGCTTAACGCGAGCGGGCGAGCGCTTTGGTCGCTATGCGCGCCAAGAGCTTGAGCAGTGGGAGCAGCTGAAGAATGAATTGCTGCAAGAGGTGGATTCGCCTTCGGGTGAGCTGCGCATTGCTTGCACGGTCACCGCGTGCCACTCGCTCTTACCAAGCCTCTTGGCACGCTGCCGGGAGCGCTATCCACGCATCACGTTGCGCCTGGTGACTCAAGATGCATCGCGCTCGTTGCTTCAGCTTGAAGCCGGAGAAGTGGACCTAGCCGTGATCCCGACCGATCCCAAACGTCGCAGCGAATTGGCGCGCTGTGTGCTGGGCAGCACGGAGCTTGCGTTCATTGGTCCCGCCGACCGTCAGCTTTTGGTGAGGTTGATGGCAGAAGGTGGATGGGCGAACGCTCGCTGGATTGCGCCGCCTGCGGGTCTTGAGCGCGAGCGGTTGGACTCATGGTTTCGCTCCAAGAAAGCCCAGGCGCGCATCGTTGCGGAGGTCCGCGGCAATGAAGGCATTATCGCGATGGTCAGCTTGGGAGGAGGTCTTGCGCTCGTGCCACGGTTGGTGCTCGATAGCAGCCCATTGCCGGTGACCGTGCTCTCCGAGCTCAAGCCCCCTTTAGGGTACGATGTCTCGCTGTGCGCGCGCAGCCGTAGCCTGCAACGAGAAGTGGTGAAGGTATTTTGGGAGTTGGCGCAGGCGGGGCGCTAGGCCAACGTGGCGCGAACCACCTTGCCTGCGGTGATCTGATCGCCAATTGAAGCCTCGGCGAGACCCAGGCCGGCTCTGAGTGTCTGCACTACCGATGCCAAGCTATCGGCTACTGGAAGGTCTCCGCCCGGTGTTGCCAGGGATCTGGTTGGCCGCGTCGTCCCCGTAGTGGCGGCGAGATTGTTGGCAACTTGACCCGTGATGGAACGGAACTGAGATTGCGAGAGCGCCAACTGATCGAGAAATGCCCGCTCAGCGTTGATCACCGGGACGAAAATACGGTGCGAGGTGGTCCTGCAAACGGTCTTTCGGGGACGCAGGCACTATTTCGGTTGTTCGATTCGGAGCGCTAGGATATACATTGTATAGTTTTCGGGATTTAAGGGTCGCGGAGAAAGGATTAATCTCATGAAGTCTGTGCTTGCGAAATGGGGCAACAGTTTGGCTGTGCGAATTCCTGCGGGGATCGCGCGCGAACTCGGGTTTGAAGCAGGGGCTATGATTGACGTCAAGAATGACAATGGGCGGTTCGTCGTGGAAAGCCGGGCCAGTTACGATCTGAAGGCTCTGCTTAACTCTATTACTCCCACGAACCTACACGGTGAAGTCGACTTCGGCGAAGCGAAGGGACGCGAGAGCTTGTGAGTCGAGAGAAGTATGTTCCTGATCGCCGTGACCTGGTGTGGCTTGAGTTTAATCCTCAGACCGGCCACGAACAGAAAGGGCGGCGGCCAGCGCTGGTACTCTCGCCTCGCGCCTACAACGGCAAGGTTGGGCTAGCGCTTGTTTGCCCGTTGACCTCGAAGAGCAAAGGGTATCCATTTGAAGTACCCGTGTTACCTCAAGCGAAGATCACTGGGCCTAGTGTTGTGCTCGCTGATCAGGTCAAGAGTCTGGACTGGCGAGCACGGAGCGCGCGGAAGTTTGGGAGAGTGTCCGAACAAACGATGTCAGAGGTGGTGGCTAAATTCCGGGTGCTAATCGAGCCTGTCCGATAGATCGATCACTACCAAGTCCGATTGTAGACGCATGTGCTCATGAAAGACGCAGCAGGTTCCCGCCAAGTTCGACTTGCGGAATTGGGGGCAGCTTCTCATTCGCCATAGGGAACGCCTTAGCATTTCTGATTGACACCGGCTCCACCTAAGCTCCCGCTAGCGCCGCCGCTTTTTGCCGCTGAACCGCCACTACCGCCCGCGGGCGCTCCGCCGGATCCGGTCGTGATCCCGCTTGAATTGCCGCCCGAGGCTCGCTCACCGTCGCCGTGCAGGCTGTACAAAGAAGCGTTGTTACAGCACGCAGCCGATGCGCTCGTGGTCGATCGCGATCTCATCGAACCAAAGCTCGAACTCTTGTGTCGTCTCCTGGTACTCGGCGAAGCCAAACCAAATGGCGGCAAACTCAGGCAGCAAGAACGGCTTATCGGCGTTGCCCTGATGCGGCGTGGTGGGCGTGGTGCCGAGCGAGGGATGCTCCACGCCATCCAAGAAAAACTTGGTTTCGTCCGTTGTGGAATCTCCCAGCCATTCGATGCACGACCACTGCTTTTCTGCGACGGGAAGCGCAGCGCCGTTCGGGTCATCATCGGCATTGGTCCAATCGCCGGTGCCTTCTGCTTGATTGCGATTGTCCGTGCCGACGCCGAAAAAATTGAGCGGCGTGGTGTTTTGATAGCGTTTTTGGAGTTGGCCGCCGATGCGCACTTCCCCGTTCACGACTCCACCCGTGGCGGCAATGATGGTCCAATGCGAGTAATCGAGCGAATCAGCCCCGGCCGAGTGGTGTGGCATGGCGTTGAAGTAGACGAAGGCTCGGCCCCAGTAACGGCCGTTCATGGCTGGGAAGGTCTTCGTCTCGCTGATGCGCGAGTTGCCGTTGGCTTTCTGCACGATGTGGAGTGCCTTCACGCCGCGCGCCGCCTGCACGCCATCGATCGTCGGAGTGGTGCCACTTGTTTGCCAGGTGCCGCTGTCGAGGACACCACTTTCGAAGTCCTCGCAGAATTGTACGTTAGCTGCTGCACATCGACTCGCGCCGAAAAACAGCGCGCGATTCGCCGAGAAATCACGTCCCGCCGTACCTCCCACGGCCGCGCCCGGGTTTCCGCCAATTCCGCCACTGGCCGACGTGCCACCACTCGCCGTTGCACCGCCGGAGCCTCCCGTCGACTTGCCGCCCGCACCTGTCGTTGATTTGCCGCCCATGCCTTGCACCGTTCCACCGCCTAAACCGCCAGCTGTGCCGCCTGAACCCGTGGAGCCGCCGCCACTGTTCATGGCTAGCGAGGATCCGCGCGAATGCTTGGCACTCTCACTGCAGCCTAGCAGCAACAGGAGGGCCGAGACCCCCACCAAAGTAGCGGAGTTTCGCGAGTTGGACGAATGCTGGCGGAGGAGTATCGACATATCAATTTCTGATTGTGCCAGACAGGTGACAGTAAACTCAAGCGCGAGGGCAGCAGCAGAAGCGTGACGAGGGGCAAGACTTCTAGATGCGGGTCTTCATCGCTTCTGCGATCAGAGCCGGCAATTGCCCCATTCGTCGCGCCACAGCGGAAAGGCGCTGCTCCTGGAACGTGGCCAAGGTTGAATGAATGGTGTCGTTGAATGGGCTGAGCCAACGCGGCTCCAGGCTATCAGGCTCGTGGAAGGCTCCGAGGAGCGAGCCGCAAGTACATCCAAAGCTATCGGTATCGTTGCCCTGGGCGACCTGCATGCCGATGCCTTCGCCGACACTTCGCGCAAAGCGCAGCGTGTTCATGACGGTGCCGATTTCTTGATAGATCCGACAAGTGCCGAAATCCGCGTACTTCGTGTGGACGCGTTCGTAGCCTTCAAGCCAATTCGAGGACGTTTCAATCAGGCTCAAGCAATTGCGGTAGGCCTCGGCGAACCGGCTGCGCTGAGGCACAAACTGACCAGCGACGCGGAAAATTTCCAGCGGATCCTTAACTACGAAGGCTGTGGCAATGGCGGCAGCAGTGAACATCGTCCCGTAAATGCCCGTGCGCTTGTGCGTGAAGCTAGCATCGCGCCAGGCTAATTCGGCTGCCAGCGCCGGGTTGCCAGCGCAAGCATAGCCATACGCATCGGCACGGATCAGGGCGCCGCAGAACTCGTCGTTGGGATTCAAAAGATCGACCCATTCATCATATGGGGCGTCAGTGTCGTAGAAAGGGAATTCCGGATCATGGTGCATCGACCAGAGCCCGGCACTCAAATTCATGACGCGCTCCGGACCCCAGCACCACCACGACGGCAGGTTCTTAACCCACGCGTCTGCGATGTGCTTGCGTTCCAAAGCGAGCCCGTGTTTCTCCAGCAGCATCATGCCTAAAATCGAATAGTTGATGTCGTCATCTGGAGCCACGAAGCGAATGCGCTCGCGCACGGTCACGGGCCAATCCGGGTGCCGGTAGCCGAGTGGCTCCAACATGGCTTCGGAGATGTAGTCGTTGATCGGCCACGCTCCCACCTGTTCGGCGGCCGCACGGATCTTTGGAAGGTCGAGCCAACCTTCGATCGGTTTACCCAAAATACACCCGCAGACCGACGCTAGAAATGCGGCTTCCACTCGTGGTGCTATCTGGACCGGGTCCAGCGTCATCAGCGGTCCCTTGGGTCGATTCGGATTGCTCTCCGCTTGTATGCCTGAAAGATCATCCGGCTCGACGAACTTCCAATCAGCCCGGAGCGGTTGCTTGGCGAGACGCCGCGCGAACTCTATCAAGGCATCGTAGCTTGTCGTCGAGGTGAGCTTTTCGAGCTCATCCTGAAAGCCATCCACGACGTGGCCTTGATTGCCTTTCGTCTTGATCATCCCGGTGAGTTGACGGACCAATAGCTCAATCGATGGCAGCATAGGGGTGAGCCACGCTACACAAGGTTACGCGGCGTCGCTAGCTTGGTCGGCGCGCGATTGATTGTGGGGCCGTGCTGGGGGAGCGCTAGTGAGCGGTCCTTTTCGTTGCTTGGAAGATAGTAAGCATGCTTCTCACGCAGGTTCGATGCACGCGAAGGGCTTCTTCGATGGACGCGGCAGGTACCGGAGCCGAGACTTGGTGATGCAAAACGCCGACCCGAAGCGCCTTCCTAAAGGAAGCCGCAGCGTGAGAAGTCGACGTTCCTCGGTGACGCGGTCATTCACGGCTTCGTGGTTCGCAATCCAACGCTTGAGGTTTGCAGCCGTCGCGGTCATCTGAACTCCTCTATCACGATTGCAGGTGTTTGTCGGGGTACAGAGCGATGTATGGCCAGTTAGCCCCCTAGGTCAACGCGAGACACAGCCCAAAATAGCGAAGGCTCCTCGCCGTTTGCTCTTGGGGTGAAGCCGCTGGCAGCTCATCGGCTCCGCCCCGATGCCGTCCGAAGGCGTTCATGGCCGCCATTACACCGATCAGGAGCAACTGCGGTGCCCGTGTCGCGAAGAACATCGCCCCGAGCATGCGCCCTCCCAAGATCCATGCGCGTTGCGAAAAGATCTGAGCCACGCGACCTCCATCGAGCGGGCGGATCGGGACCAGATTGAACAGATTCAAAAAGAATCCTGTAAATAGGAGAGCGAAAGAAAGAGGTGCAGGTCCGTCGCTAGATACAGCGCGCCACAGGCCAGGCTTGGGAGCGTGCCGAAGAGGGGGCCACCGTACGCGATCTCGGCCTCCATCTTGCAGGTCTTCGGCATTTCCTTGAGTGAGATCAGGGCCTCGAAGAACGGGATGAACACGCGCCAGCCCGAGCGCAGCCCAGCCCGTCCGATGGCGTACCCGTGGCCAAGCTCGTGAATGAAGATGAGCAACACGAAACCGAGACTGAAGGGGAGCCCGCCTTGACGTGCTTCAACCCACACCATGAGCGCCATCGAAAAACCGGTGAGGGCGAATTTTCCGAGACCTGCGAACTTCAGGAGGACAAGCGCAGCTTTCGCTTTGGTAGCTAGGAGAGTTGCTACGGTCAGGAGTGCGCCCCAGATCCCGCGCTTTTGGGGCGGCTTGGCGGGCTGGGCCAGCTGGGTCAGCTGGGCCGGGGCGATGGTGACGGTGACTACGGAAGGGGAGTCGCTCACCTGGGACGCATAGTCCACGAGCGGGGTAGGCGGTAGCACGCAGCGCCTTTTTCGGATACGGCACTGAAGGGACGAGCGCCGCCGTGCATTCGAGATCCATTTCATGTGCGATCATGCTACCGAACTGCCAATTCGGGTGGGATCGAAGAGAAGGCTACTCTTGCGGGCCGCTTCGAAATCGGGTTACCTGCGACCGCTATGGGTAAGACGCTGGGAATTGGGGAGCGTGCACGTGATACGTGGGTGTGCAGAGGCTTGAGCGCTACGTTAGTCGTCGCGTTGCTTGGCGTTCCCGGAATGGCCCACGCGGACGACAAGAAGTTGTGCGTGCCCCCCGGAGATGGCGTGCCTGGCAGATTGGGTCCACCCGAATGGCTGAGCGGTTCGACCCCCAATACGGCTCTCGATGATCCGCGTTGGTGTGGGGCAACCTCGCAGAGCTATGGGTCATCAGGTTCTCCGCATACACGCATGAGGGTCGTGCATAGCGATAATCGAATCCTCCTATCGTTTCAGGTATTTATCGATCCCTCTGCTGCCACGACTCAGGACTCCGTTTACATTGCGCTCGCGCAGAGTGAGACTTCCACCCACCATCTACTGCGACTGAGATTGAGCGCCACCAGCAACACGACGGCGAGTCCCACGGGAGTCGCCCTTGAACATACGACTTGGAGCGGCACGGATTGGGCAGGCGCTGCGCCACCAACTTGGGTGGAAGACAAAGCGGCTTGGCTCACGATTGACGCGGCCGACGATAGCGCCGTGTGGGCCATCAACCTGAAGATTGATTACAGTTCCCTGGGCTTTACCGCTCCGTTCAAGATCTGGGCGGGTACCGCCGTGCAGCTCACCACGACGCCTGTGACCTACAGTCCCTACGTTTGGCCGCTAGGCACACAGGGCCCCTGGTTGTCCGGCCCCGAAGGAGGGCTCACCCAAGACATTCCCAGCGCAGACTGGGGCGAGGTTGCGATCGGAACCAGTGGTTGCACGACCGGCGTCTCGCTCACGATGAACAATATTGGCGTCAAGAATGGCTCGAGCCTCGGCAGTGATGTCAGCACCATCAGCAACAACACGTTTGCCGCATGGCCCACGTACAGTGGTGTTTCGACCCAAACCGGCAAGGTGCTTGGCCGTTTCAGGATCAATGGCACAGGTTCATGGGGTGACATCAGTGCCGCGTTCAGCAGTGTCCCCAGCGCAGCGGATGGCAAGCTCGAGAAGAACTGCAGCGCAGCCGGCAATCCTGCGTGCCTTGCGAACCCGCCCGGTCCAGAGCCGCAATGCTTGCTCGTCGAGCTGAGTTCGCCGAGCACAGTGACCTTCCTAAGTGACAGCGCCGTGCTCTGCAGCGACAACAGTGCGGGGGGCGCGGCCGGTGGCCCAGGTGCTGGCGGGAGTGCCGATTCGGGAGGTGCAGGCGCAAGTGCTGGAGGGAGTGCCGACTCTGGAGAAGCAGGCGCAAGTGCTGGAGGCGCCAAGGCGGTGGATTCCGGCGGCGCTGGCTTCGGCGGGTCAGCCGAGGCGCCCGGTAGCGGCAAAGGTGGCGGACAAGGCGGAGGAAGCAGCGTGCCTGCGACGGCTGGGGGCAGCGCTGGCTCAACCGCCAAACTGGCGTCGGCCAAGGGAGACTGCAGCTGCCGCACACTCGGCAGAAGCCTCGACCCTTCGAGCCACTGGCTAGGCGTTCTCGCGCTGGCTGCTCTGCGTCAGTCTCGCCGCACAGCTGGGCGGCGTCCGCACTGACGCGACCGGACTTTGCAGGCGGACAGAGCAGTCTGGTGATTCAGAGGTGCATGCGAGAGTCGCAAGGACAAGGGCAGAATCGATGAAAAAAGACAATGTGGTCTTCAGGATAACGCTCCGAGCGATCCAGCTTGGGTTAATGTTGCTCTCTTTGGGCATATCTCAAAAAGCTCAAGCCCAGGAATGTTTGCCGAGGCCCGCGTCGGTGCCTGGTTTGTCGGGTGCTCCTGTTTGGGTGGGAGTGGGCGGTGCTTCGGATTGGCGTGCTGAGCTCCAGGATCCTAGATGGAACGGCTCACCGCTCCGGACTTACAAAACCACGCCTCTCTCGGCGGCTGAGGTCGACGATGGGTTGTTTCGAGTGCTCGTAAGTGGCAGCACGCTCTACCTATCTTTTCAGACGACGCAGGATGTGTTGACGGGTTTTGATCCGTTTGATTCGGTGTATTTCGGCTTTAGTCACGCGACCAGTACCAATCTTGCGTGGGGACTACAGATCTATCCCAAGAAAAGTGGGACGCCCGTTGCGGCCCCGGCCGGCTACAACCCCCTCACCGATCCGCCGCTTCCGTTCGTGATCAGTCCGGTGGACATCAATTGGTTCGCAAGCACCGACGCCACGACCGGAAAGACTTGGGCCCAGAACATTGGTGCCCAACCGAGTTGGCTCCAAGATGCGAGCAGTTGGATTTCCGCACCGGGAGCAGTGTGGGCGGTCACATTTAAGATCAACTTGGCGGATCCGACGCTTGGTTCCCCGGCGGGCGGGAACATGCGTTTCTTCTATGGCACGCGCATTGGCAACTCAGCGGGAATGCTCGAATTTGCAACACCAACGCCCGCCGGCAGCGCGGCCAACTCAGTGGGCCACGTCACAAGCGACGATTTGCTGATCCCGCGCGATCCCGCATTGTGGAATGATACTTTAGCCCCGGGCTCAGCCTGCGGTGGTGCGAGTACTGCGTCGGGTGGCGCGCCCGAAAGCGGCGGTGGTGCGAGTACTGCGTCGGGTGGCGCGCCCGAAAGCGGCGGTGGTGGTGCCGCGGCGTCAGCAGGGGGCTTGAGTGGGCTTTCTGGAGGTGCCGTGAATCTGAGTACGGGAGGTGTGCCCTCTGGTGGGCAACCAGCGAACGGCGGCGAAAGCCCATCCGCAGCCGAGCAAGGCCATTCTTCTTCAGGATGTGGATGTCGGTTATCACCCAGCGAAGATTTCGTCGGGTTGCCGGGCGTCGCGCTTGGGCTTGTGCTCGGCTTTTTCCGGCGTCGCCCCGTGGTGGGCAGGGACCGGAAGAGAGCCTAATAGCGCGTTCAGTCGGCACGATAGCCACGGTTCACAGCGCCGGGGCGCAGCGGGCCCGAGCAACTAGCTCTGGATGTGGGCCCGGGATCTGTCAGCGTGCGCAGCAATTGGTAGCCGAGGCGTCTTTCACGCGCCATCGCGTTACTGCGTGACGTTCTGTCAGCCAGTGCGTACCCTCTAGCCTCCCCAGGGTGCCCTATGCTGGTTCTAAAATTCTCCGCTGTTCGCCTGCGCAGTTCGCAGATCTATTCCGCGACAATTGCAAAGGTGGCCCTGGCTCTCCTGCTGAGCGCCTGTGGGCAGAGCGCTAGTTCGCCGGCGGGCGATCCTGGGACGACAAGCGGGGTCGGCGGTGTGGGAATGGCAGCCACAGGTTTTGGGGGGGCGAGTTCCTCGCTTGGTTTGGGCGTTGTAGCGGCGTCGTCGGGTGGTTCGGCTGTGATGGCTGGTTTGTCGGGTGGTTCGAGCGCCATGCCAACTTCAGGTGGTGGCCAGCCTGGGATGGGAGGTGCGCGAGCCAATGGCGGCCAAGCCAACGTTCCTGTTGCATTGAAGGGTTTCGTCTACAAGGAGGATCCTTGGCCTCTTTCATCTGCGGACCCTACACTGCTGGCGGATAAGCTGAGCGCGCTCCACGTGGATTGGTTTTACACCTGGGGTCGCCTGCGCCCAGCTGCGGTGCCGATCAGCTTGCCGTTCGCTCCGATGATTTGGGGGCACCAAGCGCGCAACGCCGAGGTGTTGGATCACGCCCTTTCGCAACTTCAGCAACCCGGGCTGGACGATGCCCTACTCGGATTCAATGAACCGGATCGCCCCGATCAGGCTAATTTCACGGTCGAGGAGGCCCTCCTGCGCTGGCCCGATCTCATGGCAACCGGGCGTCGCCTCGGGAGCCCCGCCACAGCTGAAAATGCGCTGACGGGAACTTGGTTTCCCGCGTTCATGCAAGGGATTCGAGACAAGGGTCTGCGCGTCGATTTTATCGCGGTTCACCGCTACGCATCGCCCAATCCGCAATCCTTCCTCGACTACTTGGACGCGGTTCACGCACTGTACCAGCTTCCTATTTGGATCACTGAGTTCGCAGTTGCTGATTGGAACGCCACAGCTACCACACCTAACAAGTACAGCGTGGCGGACGTCGAAGCGTTCCTCAGGACCATCGTCCCCGAGTTCCGAAAGCGCCCGTTTGTCGAGCGTTTTTCCTGGAAAACACGGCACACGACCGACGTGAACATGGGAACGTCTGCGCTCTTCAACGAAGATGGCAGCTTGACGGAAGTCGGCGCTGTTTATGCCGGTCTGTAAAGTCGGGGTCTGGCGTAGCGGCGCCGCCGGTGGCGGCATTCAAGCGGCCTATCAAGCCCGAGCCGAATAGCCGATGTTCTTGAGGGCCTGGGGACCAAGCCTCAGGCACAACTGTGCAAGATAGAGACTTTCGGGAGCCACAGGCACACCCGGTGAATCAACGGTGCCGTTAGGCAGCGGCGTAGTGTCCGTGGAACCTGGAGCCGCCTGCGGGGCGAGGATGCCGAGGGAGCCAATGAGCCAGTTCGTGGTGCCCGGGGGCTGCTGAAGTACTTCACGTACGCACTATCGAGCGAATCTGAGAGTGGCGCATCGACGGTGATCGCAGTCCCTTGAACGTCGGTGATCACTTGATCGGTATGGATCACCGTGGTGCTACTGAGCCAGGTTTGCGGCAACCCGTCGCGAACCAAAGCGTCCATTCGCATGAAGTGGAGCCAGGCATCCGTCACCGGGCGATCGACGTGCACCGTATCGCCAATGGCGAAGCCAGCCGCATTCTCGACATGGAAGCTGCGTGAGCCTGATGGAACGTAGGGGTCTGTGATGGCGACCGATTGCCCAACAACGCTTGCGGTGCCGGTCCCGGCTTCCGCCAGCGAAGGAAGCGGACGTGTCACCGCTACCAACAATAGAAGCAGAACCCACCGTACTTCCGTTACCACCAACCGAGTAAAAACCAGCTGTTGCGTTGGCTCGTCCCGGGGAGTTGATGTCCGAAGCAGCGTGGCCACACGCGCCCACGCCCAGGGCGATCAGCACAGGGCTCCTCCGAGCGCGACGAAAACTTTGCACGGCCTGAAGAGTTGCCCTGCGAAGGCTTCGAGTCAACGGCGCTCGCAAGCGTATCTCTGGTTGACGGCGAGTGCCTGTTGATGTTCTATAGTGAGAGTGCTAAGTCTTTCTACTCCTATAATATCAGCTCCCTGGCGTTGGTTGGGGCTTGCCATCTGTTGCGTGCAGCTCGCCGCGTGCTCTGGGCGATCTTCGGGCGCGAACGCTGTGGGAAGTGTCGGCGGTGCCGGCTCGCTTGGCGGCTCAGCGGCATTAGGCGGCTTTAACGGGATTGGCGGCGCAGCCGCGCTGGGCACCGGTGGGAGCGGAGCTGCGGCGCAGGGAGGGAGCGGAGCTGCGGCGCAGGGCGGAAATGGAGCTGCGGCGTTGGGTGGAGCTAGTGGCGCTGGTACCGGAAGTGGCGCGTGCGTAGCGCCACCTGGAGAGTTGTTTGATCCAATCGCGAGCTACGCGTCCACAACGCTGGCGGCGACAGTGGTGGTTACCAGCGATGGCGATTCGGGGCCTGGTTCCTTACGCGCGGCTGTTGAGGCCGCGGCGCCGAACACTGTGATTGGATTCGATGGGAGCTTGGCCGGTAAGACGATTGTGCTTACGACTGTGATCGAGTTGAAGCAGGGAGTCACTTTAGATGGGGCTATGGCGCCAGGGCTGAGCATTGATGGCGCCAACACCACACAGATCTTTCATTTCAACGGTGACGCGCCCACTCGTATCGCTTTGTTTAATCTGCGGTTAACTCGCGGCAGCACCGCGGGATCGGGCGGTGCGATTAGCTTAAATGGCGCGGCAATTGACCTTGAAATTGGGGGTTGCGTGTTTGAGGGCAACCGGGGGAGCGAGGGTGGGGCAGTGCGTGTCGGCTATGGTGGGGGCACAACGATCAATGTGCACGACAGCACCTTTAAGGATAACGACGGCTCCGTCGCGGGGAGCGGAAATGGCTTCAGCGGCGGTGCCTTCTCCGCCACGGGTGGCAAGCTGCGAATTTCGCGCTGCCGCTTTGAGGGGAACCGAGGCCCCGTCACGGGTGGCGTCTACGCGATTCATTCCAATCCAGTTATCGAGGATTCACTTTTCCTTAACAATCGCACGACGCGCACGACGGGTGGGAGCGGGGCATTCTTCGCGGACGGTGGTGGGCCGGGCGATTACAACACCAACTATGCGGAGCCTTCCAATCAAATCCCGGGCGAAATCACGCTGCGGCGTACGCGCTTTTCGGGCAATCACGGAGCGGGCGACGATGGCGGCGCGGTGGAGGCGTATGCGTACCCGCTCGATACCGTAACATTTGAGTCGGTAGTCTTTCGGGACAACGTGGCCGAAGGAGGTCGTGCGGGTGCAGCCTTCATCCACGCCGACAAGGAAGTGCGGATTTTGCAAAGCGCCTTCGTTAACAACCACTCAACGGCTGCCGGCGGAGCGATCTGGGCTGACGGTAGTGCACTGTATCATATCGAAAACAGCCTATTTTCAGGCAATGTTACCGACGACGACCTCGGGGGAGCCCTGCGCTTCAACATCTCGGACAAGGCGGAGATCCGTATTCAGAGTTCCACATTTGTCGACAATACCGCGAAGAACGGCAACGGCGCGCTCTGGATGGGCGTGTCAGGCAGGGCTCACGTTGCGAATTCGATTTTCGTCAATAACACCGGTTCTTCTGGGGCCCAACAGATTAACTATCCGGTGCTGGCTGAGGGCGAGAGTATTCTCTGGCCCATGGTGGGTGGCACATCGACGCTGCCTGGAGCGCAATCACTCGACCCCAATTTGGCTCCATTGACGCTCGTGAATGGTATGGAAACACGGAGCCCTCAACCGGGGAGTCGTGCTATCAACGGAGCAAAGAGTCCTGCGCCTGCCATTGACCAGCGCGGTGCGCTGCGCGATGCCAATCCCGATATCGGAGCGATCGAATTGGGGGCGAGGTGCGCTCAGTAGCGCAAAGGTCAAACCTCAGTCCTAGGGTTTCAGCATTGTGTAGACCATGACAAAAGTAGTGCGTGTCATGTCGGGTTAGTCGACATATGCTCCACGCATGAATTGGCTGAATTATCATCACTTGCTGTATTTCTGGGTCGTGGCCAGGGAGGGCGGGCTCGTACCGGCGGGCAAGGTGCTGCGCCTTTCTCACCCAACCCTCAGCGCACAAATCCACGCACTTGAGGACCAGCTGGGAGAAAAGCTGTTCGTCAAAGTGGGTCGCAAGCTCACGCTCACGGAGATGGGGAAAGTCGTGTTTCGCTACGCGGACGAAATCTTTTCGTTGGGCCGCGAAATGGTGGAAACCGTCAAAGGCCGCCCCTCAGGACAGTCCCTGAAACTCGATGTGGGTGTCGCAGATTCTGTGCCGAAGCTGGTGGTGCGAAGGCTGCTCCAGCCGGCGCTCGCTTTGCCCGAGCCAGTGCGCTTGGTCTGTCGTGAAGACTCAGCCGAACGGCTCTTGGCGGAGTTGGCGCTGCATGCGCTTGATGTGGTGATTTCTGATTCTCCCGTTCCGAGCGGGAGCAGCGTGCGTGCGTTCAACCATCTGCTCGGAGAAACGGGTGTTAGCTGGTTTGGGAAAAAGGCCTTGGTGCGGCGATATGCGCGTGGCTTCCCAGGCTCGTTGAGTGGCGCACCGATGCTCCTGCCGCTGGAATCGCTGCCCCTGCGCCGTGAGCTGAATCAGTGGTTCACGCGCCACGATGTCCACCCACGCGTGGTGGCCGAGTTTGAAGACAGCGCGTTGCTCAAGGTGTTCGGAGGGGACGGCATTGGCATTTTCCCAGCGCCCAGCGTGATGGCTCGCGAAGTGATGGAGCAGTACGGGGTCGAAAAGCTGGGTGACGCTGAAGGTGTTATCGAGCGGTTCTACGCCATCTCGATTGAGCGACGACTCAAGCATCCTGCGGTGGTCGCCATTTCGAATGCAGCGAGGAATGAGTTGTTCGCAGAAGGGTAACAGCAGGCTTGGGTTTATATGTGGCCTTCCGCCCCCGGCACCCAACGTAACTTCGACTTAATGTTGAACCAGCGCCTTGACTTGCGGGAGTCAGGTTCTAAGAGTTCGACAGAGATTCGACAGAGATTCGACGTTGGCACGGAAGTTTGAAAGAGCGCAGGACATTCGGGACGTGGTCCTGGTGGGCGGTGGCCTGGCAAATTGCTGCATCGCTCTCGCGCTCGAACGCTTCCATCCAGAGCTGCGCGTCACGCTGGTGGAATCGAGTGGGCAAATCCTTGGCAACCACACGTGGTGTTTCCACGAGCAAGACCTGGGGGCGCGGGGCTGGTCCCTGCTGCAACCAGCCGTGGAGCGTGTTTGGCCAGGTTACGAGGTGAGCTTTCCCGACCGCCAACGCCAGGTGAGTTCGGCCTACGGAGTGATAACCAGTGAGCGCTTGCGCGCTGTCGTGCAGCAGGCGCTTCATGCCGCTCCCGAGTATGAGCTCGTATTGAATGATTCGGTCTTGAGCGTCGAGCCCCATCGGGTGGTGCTGGAAAGTGGTCGGGAGCTCAGTGCTGCTTGGGTCGTAGACGCCCGGGGCCCCAAAGTGGAGGACAATACGGCGGGTTCCCCGCCCACTTTGTATCAAAAATTTTTGGGATTGGAGCTTCGCCTCGCCGAGTTCTCGCCGCGCGAGATCCCACTCCTGATGGATGCGACGGTCCCTCAATTGGATGGCTTTCGCTTCATGTACATTCTTCCGCTCGAACCCCGGCGTGTGCTCATCGAAGACACCTATTTTTCGGACACAAGTGCCTTGGATGAAGGGGCACTTCATGAGCGAATTTTGAGTTATGCGGAGTCAAAAGGGTACCTGGTGGAGGGGGTGATTCGCCAAGAAGTGGGAGTGCTCCCGATGCCTTGCCGTGGGCGGGCCTACCCCGAACCCTGCTCCCCTCTGCGCCTCGGCTATGCGGGAGGCTGGTTTCATCCTACAACTGGCTATTCATTGCCGTTGGCCGCGCGCGTGGCCGAAGTGTTCACGCTGAAGGTGGACGAATGGCGTCCGCGCCTTGATAACTTGCGAAGGCTTCAGGCTAACCAGTTTCGGTTTGGAGCATTCCTCAATCGCTTGCTCCAAGAGGGCTTTAGCCCTGAGAAACGTTGGAATGCTTTTAGCCGTTTTTATGGTTTTGATGACAGAATGATAGCTCGCTTTTATGCGCTGAAGATGACTCACACGGATCGCTTGCGTCTGTTGTGCGGTCGGCCTCCGCGCGGCCTTTCACTCAAACACTGGCAATCAGGAATGAACCCATGAGCGCACCAGCAATATCCTACTCCGAAGATTCAGCACTTTCCGTTCTCCTGGATCAGGAGTTTGCGCCTGAACGGCTGGCAGAACTCTGCCCAGAAAGCGCGCTAGATGCGCGGCATTGGCAGGCCGCGCTCTACGAGCCTTTACGTGGGTTTTTGGCTCGTCCAGGCAAAGAATTTCGGGCTTCTTTGGTTCGGCTCGGCTATCGCATCGCGGGCGGCACCGAAGAGTTGCCTCCTGCGTTGCCTGAGCTCGTCGAGATCTTGCACGCAGGGTCCCTCATCATCGATGACATCGAAGATGATTCGAGCAGTCGCCGTGGAGCGGCAGCCTTGCATCGCCAGATCGGCTTGCCCAAGGCCCTGAATGCTGGCAATTGGCTGTATTTTTGGCCCTCGCGCTTGTTGCAGCAGCTTTCTCTTCCGGCGGCCGCAGAGCTTTCCTTTCACCGCGCGATGAATCAAATGCTGCTGAACTGCCACTATGGGCAAGCACTCGATCTGGGTGCCACACTCCGTGAAGTGGGGCAAGCGGAGCTTGAGCCGGCGGTGAGAACGCTCTCAACGCTCAAAACAGGTAGCTTGATGGGGTTTGCCGCTGAGAGTGGAGCCCTGTTCGCAGGAGCCAGTCCAAGCGTGGTGCGAACGCTGAATCGCTTCGGGCAAGAGCTCGGTGTCGGGCTCCAGATGTTGGATGATCTGGGCGGTATCCAGAGTGAACGTCGAGCCCAAAAAGGGCACGAAGATTTGCTGAATGGTCGGTTGACGTGGGTGTGGGCATGGCTGGCTGAGGCTGTCGATGCGACAGAATTCGAGCTCCTCTCGCAGATGCAGACGCAGGTGCAGGCTCGGGACCTGCATCCTGAAGTGCTCTGCGCCAGGATCCGACCGGTATTGAAAAAGCACCGGGCACGGGTGCACCTTCATCTCGACAAAGCGTTCGGGGAGCTGACGAGCGCCGTCGGATTGGCTCCAGGCGTAGGTGAACTTCGGCGCACCTTGAGCGTGTTGGAGAAGAGCTATGACTGAACGTGAACTGACCGCTGCGGTAGTAGGGAGCGGCTTTGGGGGGCTCGCTGCGGCCATCCGTCTGCAGGCGCTGGGCGTGAAAACGGTTCTGTTTGAAGCCCGGGATAAACCGGGGGGCCGCGCGTACGTCTACCAAGACCAGGGTTTTACGTTCGACGCTGGGCCCACCGTCATCACGGCGCCAGAGTGCCTGGAAGAGGTCTTTAGCGCTGCAGGCAGACGGATGGAGGATTACGTCGAGCTCTTGCCCGTGAAGCCCTTCTATCGGTTGGAGTGGGAAGACAGCGTCTCGCTCGATTACGCGGGCACCGACGCGATGAAGCAACAGATCAAGGCTCTGTGGCCGTCGGATCTCGCGGGCTACGAGCGCTTCATTGAGTACTCGAAAGCTGTGTTTGCCAAAGGCTACACGGAGCTGGCTGCCGCGCCCTTTTTGCGCTTTTTTGATATGGTGAAGGTGGCGCCCTCCTTGGCGCGTTTTCGGGCGGATCGGAGCGTCTACCAAACGGTCGCGCGCTTTGTGAAGAGTGAGCATTTGCGCCAGGCATTGAGCTTTCATTCGCTCTTGGTGGGCGGGAACCCTTTCGAAACCAGCTCCATTTATACCTTGATTCACTACTTAGAAACGAATTGGGGCGTGTTCTTCCCGCGAGGCGGCACAGGAGCGCTTGTTAACGCGTGGGTGCGCTTGTTCGAGGAGCTTGGGGGCGAAGTCCGGCTGAGCACGCCGATCGATGAAATCGAGGTTGAAACCAGTAACGGCCGCACCCGCCATCTGGTGAAGACGAAGGCTGGCGCCACGCAGGCGTTTGATCTTGTGGTTTCGAATGCAGATGTGCATCACACCTATGCCCATCTTTACCGTCAGCAGCCGGCGGCGCAGGCGACGCAACGAAAGCTGGAAAAAGCCGAATGGTCGATGTCCCTGTTTGTGCTCTATTTTGGTACGGATCGGGAGTACAACGACATCGCGCACCACACCGTGATCTTTGGCCCACGCTATCGTGAGCTCTTGCAGGAAATCTTTCACGGGGCCAGTCTTCCCGACGATTTCAGCCTCTATCTGCATTCCCCCACCGTCACGGACAAGACGCTCGCGCCGCCGGGATGTTCTGGATTTTACGTGCTGAGCCCCGTCCCACACTTGGGCAACTTGCCCATCAACTGGGACGAGGTGGCGCCTCAATATGCGGAGCGGATCTTGGAATCGCTCGAGCGGTACCTGCCCGATCTGCGGCAGCACGTCGTCACGAAACGCTGGTTTTGCCCGAATGACTTCAGAGACACGTTGAATGCGTATCACGGTGCGGCGTTTTCCGTGGCCCCCACGCTCACGCAAAGCGCTTGGTTTCGGCCTCACAACAAGGATCCGAAAATCCCTGGGCTCTACTTAGTGGGCGCAGGCACCCATCCCGGGGCAGGCTTACCCGGCGTGATCAATTCTGCGAAAGCCACGCTCAAGGTGATCCTCGACGATCACCCAGAACTCAAACCGAGCGCCGAGGCTGCAGAATGACCCCAGAAGAACAGCGTGTGGCCGCCACGACGGATTGTCGGAGCATCATTCGCGAAAAGAGCAAAAGCTTTGCCATGGCCTCCAAGCTGCTGCCGGCCTCCTCCCGCGACGACGTCATCACGCTCTACGCTTGGTGTCGGAGGGCGGACGACGCGATCGATATGGTTCCAGAAATCGAGCAACCCGCAGCGATTCTGAAATTATCCTCAGAAATTGAGTCTCTCTATGCAGGGCAAGCGCAAGTGGAGCCCATCTTGCAGCTGTTTCAGAGCGTGGTTCAGAAGTATCGGATCCCCAAGGAATACCCGCTCGAACTCATTGCCGGGATGCAGATGGACGCTGATGGGATGCGCTACCAAACGCTGCACGAGCTCTTGCTCTACTGCTATCGGGTCGCCGGTGTGGTCGGTTTGATGCTGTGCCATATCCTGGGCGTTCGAAACAAGACGGCCCTTTCTCAAGCTGCGCATTTGGGAATAGCCATGCAGCTTACCAACATCGCACGGGACGTGGCCGAAGATTGGGCTCGCGCCAGGCTCTATATCCCTGGCGAATGGCTGACGACCCAAATCCGAGCTCCCGAACTTCACGCTTCGGTCCCAACTTCTGCGCAAACTGCGCTGACGCCCCAGATCCAGCGCTTACTGGATCTGGCAGATGACTATTATCGTTCCGCGGATCGCGGGATCCCGGCGTTGCCGTATCGCGCGGCGCTTGCGGTGGCAGCTGCGCGGCGTGTGTACTCGGCTATCGGCGCCGAGATTCGGGTTGCCGTGTTTGATGTGTTTTCCGGGCGGATCTATGTTTCCAATCTCCGGAAGTTGTGGCTGTGCGGCGTGGCCATTGTCTCCACGTCCCTCACTTTCGTACGCCGTCCGGGCTCCCGGGGTGGCGTGCCTCGATTCAACTTGCCAGTAAAGGCTGTGGAAGATGTCATTTACCTCTGAAGTACGAGTCTACGTCGGTCGCGCGCAGGAGTTTGATCGCACTGATTGGCTCGTGTACGTCGCTTGGGTGGGGCTAATGCTCGGGCTCGTCTTCTCGACGGGCCTGTTTGTGGGCGTTGGCTATCTTCACGACGCTCCGCTTCCAGACGTGGCGCTGTGGGTCCCCGTGGGGGCTGCGATTTTTGCTCTCAGCATAGCCATTGACAGCATCGGACATCGGACCATCTACAAGCAGGAGATACAGAAAGGTGAAGGGCTGGTCCATGGCATTACGATTTTCTGCGGCATCACGAGCTGTGTGTTGTTATCTCTGGCCTATTCGCGGCACTCGTTCTGGGTGCCCGCAATGGTGCTGACAGTCCTGTCCTTCATGTACAGCGTGATTGACGAGGCCTTCCACTGGCGAAGGTACGTGCAGCTGCATTCGGACCGCGTCGAAATGTGGAGCCACGTGGGCATTTTTCTCGGACACGGAATCATGATGGTGGCTTGGTGGGCTTGGTTTTTTCAGGGTTATCAAGGGGTGCGAGAGACTCTTGGATGGTTGTTGTGAGCATCGAATCGGGTGCAAGAAAGCCGAACCTAGACGGCGCGTTGCCGGTTGCCCCTTCAACGGATAACACGCCCCGCTATCGAATCGGCGCGGTGGCTAAGCTAACGGGGCTGACTGCTCATCAGCTGAGAGTCTGGGAAAAGCGCTACGGCTCGTTTGAGCCTTCGCGCTCGGCGGGCGGCGGGCGGCTCTACAGCCATCTGGATGTCGATCGATTTCGCCTCATCAAACAACTGACGGAGCTGGGCAATTCGATTGGGCAGATTGCGCAGTTGAGCGTGCCTGAATTGCAAGGGCTGCTTAAAAAAATGCGGGGGAGCGCAGTTGTTCAAAGTGTGTCGGTTGCCGGACAACAGGTGAGGGAGCAATTCTTAGCGGCCATCCGAGAAATGCGCACGAGCGACGCGGAGCGCATCGTTGCGCACAGTTCACTCGCATTTGAGCCACGCGCGTTCGTGATTGATGTGCTGGTGCCGCTGTTGCGCGCTGTCGGAGCCTTGTGGGAGGAGGGGGACTTCTCGATAGCGCACGAACATGCGGCCACCGAAGTGCTGCGCAGCCAGTTGGGATTTCTCATGCGTACGTATGCCCAACCCGCAGATGCTCCCATCGCGATCGTGGCCACTCCATCTGGCGAGCTGCACGGGCTGGGTGCGCTCTCAGCGGCCCTGATAGCTGCCGGAAACAGCCAACGCGTGATCTACCTGGGGCCCAATGTGCCCCTGAACGACCTACTCAATTCGGCACGATCGAGTGGCGCCAGCACGGTTCTGGTATCGATCCTGTGTTCAGCACACGATCCGGTGACGTACTTATCCGAACTTAGGCTCGGCCTTTCGGGGCAGGTGCAAATTCTGATGGGTGGCGCCGCGACGGCGAGACTTGAAATTGCGGGAGTGCAGCGGCTCGGATCGTTGGAAGCGCTGAATGACTGGTTTCAACGGCGCGCCCGGCCTCGGAGCAGCTAGGGCGCCGCGGATCACCCTAGGAAATCCCTCGAATCGCACTCGCCACCATGCGTCGCGCCCGCGCCACTTGAGTTGCCGTCGAGCGCTGCCCAACTTCTTTCATCACCGCGATAGTGTCTTGATGTTCCTTCAACACGCGCTCCAGCCGCGGCAGATTGGCAGATTGCGCTTCAAGGCGCTCAGCTCTGTCACGAGTTTATGGGGGTTTTTCGAGATGCGATTGCCGGTTCTGCTGAGAGAGGGTTGTCTCAGTCCGGTTGTGCGGCCTGCGCGTTCCGCGACCTGTGTTCCGGCGAGGCAACGTGCGTGTTACAAGCGCTAGCCCGCACGTGGATTCAAAGCGCGGCTTAGGGCTACGGTCGTTCAGCGAACGCCTTGTTGTAGGTCTTTGCCTGCCAAAACATCGTCCAGATGCCGAGCCGTTAACACGCGCTCAGCAAACGTATCCAACTCTGTCGGGGAGGCATTGCGGACGCGTTCGGCGTTCATCGCATCCACCGAAGCGGAGGGTTAACAGTTTGAGCACGAACTCCGCTTTACCTTCCGCTTTGCCCTCACGGCGCGACACCGCTAAGGAGTCCTCGTACATTCTGATGGAATCTTCGCGCTCTTGTGCGCGCCTCCGTGCCAGAGGATCGCTGGAGATTCTGTCGAGTTCGTTCACCGCGTTGGCCATGATGGGAGCTTCCTTTGCCAGCCTATCAAATTCTTGGTCGGAGGCTGCTCTAAGAAATCTGGCCCAAAGGGACAGCTCTTTTGGGGTGCCGGAGGCCGCGGCGAGGCATGGCAACTGGAGCAGGTGGAGCTGGAAGTGGTCGCTCAAGCAGTAGATGGGGGAGCTCGGTTGAAGCACGGCTTTGAGCAGGTCGCGGAGGAGCGCTCGTCCCAGGCAATCTTCGAAGCGACGAAGATGTGACGCTCAGGGCGAAAGCCGGGATCTTCGTCGAAGCAACCCATGGGGACGATCGCTATTCCACGGGATTCATCCAGCCGAGGCATGCTGGCTCCGCATACGCTGCAGAACACGTGCGTGAAGAATTGTGCTTCCGGTAGCTTGTATACGCTCAGAAGTTCACGGCCACGAGTGAAGTGAATGCTGTCGATCGCTATGGCCAGGTTCGTGGCGTTGGCGACTCCGCGGGCCTTGCGGCAGCGCGAACAATGGCAGTGGTTAACGAATAACGGCGTGCCGCTCATTTCGAACGCCACAGCGCCACATAGGCAACTTCCGGAAGGCATGGGGTCGGAGCCTAGCAGCGAGCCACGGGAAACCCAATGGGACCGCGTGTCCCAGGTTGCGGTGAGCAGGCGCCCAGCAAAAATGGCGCCATTCTTCTTGTCAGGCAGCCAGAAAACTCTGCGAGAGTTCTCAAGCTTGCAAGTATCCCACCGTGGTAGTACCGTTTCCGATATGCCAAGAGGGAACCCCGCCGTAAAGCTCGCAGTGACGATAGATGCCAACGTCCACGCCAAGTTGGTGGATGCCGCCGAAGCCGAGGGGACGAGCGTCTCCGCTTGGCTTACAGCGGCGGCACGCCGTGCGCTGCTCGTGCGTGATGGGCTCAGGGCCATTCGAGAATGGGAGGTGGAGTACGGCGCCTTCACGGACGCGGAACTTGAATCTGCGCGCGTTCGCGTGAATCAAGCTACCATTCGCCGGAAGCGAGCTGGCCGATGAGCCCGGTCGTCTACGACACGGGCGTGTTGATCGCTGCCGAGCGATCTCTCCGCCGCACGTGGGCTGACCACCGGATCCGCCTGGAGGCGGGAGTTGTCCCACTTGTGCCGGCTCCTGTGGTGGCGCAGGCCAGCCGCTCTCCGAAGCAGGCGCAGATGAGGCGTTTCCTCCGTGGGTGCGAGGTCATCCCTTTCGACGAGACGGCCGCCCACCTCGCAGGGTCGTTGCTTGCCAAGTCCCGCACCAAGGACGTCGTCGACGCTTCGGTGGCGGTGCTAGCGGCTCGGTTTCAAGCGACTGTCGTGAGCGACGATGCTGACGACCTGCGTCGGCTGTTATTGGCCGCCGGCGCGAAAGTGTCGATTGTGGACGTTTGAACTACCATTGCCACCAGAGGCGATCGAGATATGCGCTTGCTCGACGCCACACGTTGGCCGCTTGGCGGTGCCCTGTATCACGGGCAGCCTCGCGGGCGCGAAGTTAACTCCCGCGGCGCGGAGCTTCTGCTCACAATTTGCGACCGTCTCGGACGGTGCGACCACGCCATCATTGTTGGGATCAAGATCTGCCAATGCCGTGCTGGTCGCCGCCAACGGCTCAAGTGCGACGACGGCGTGAATGCAGTGCACACACGGTCACCAACAGTGGGAGCGCCGTCGCCCGAAACGTCATCGGGCGTCTGACCCGTTACGGAGCGAAGTCTTGGGCGTCTGAGTCGTCGTAAAGGCAGTTCAGCCAGGCGGGCAATCTCTTTCCTCACTGAAAGTTGTGAGGCGTTGGTATCCAGATTGGACCGCCAATGCCCTGTCGCCTGGGCGTATCCCCCAGAATACGAATTCTGGCCCGGCGAAGTAGGGACTTCACCTCGACCCCTGTGGGTCACTGATATCGTTGGGCCAGCCACCCAGAGAGAACGCATGACCGTTTCACGCCGCCGAATTCTCCAAACGTTAGCCATTGGTGCCGGCGCTGCCACGTTCGCGCCGGTGTTGCGCAAGTGGCAGGTGCGAGATGTGAAAGCTGCCAGCAGTCCACCTAAACGGCTGATGATTTTCTTTCACCCCAATGGGTTCCGTGATCTAGCGGTCGATCAACTGCCGGTGATCGACCCTGTGAACTTTAAACTGGGCGCGATGTCGAGCCCGCTTGAGCGGCACCGCCAAGACTTGGGTGTGCTGAGGTGGTGGCGCTCCGGGTGTGGCGCCAAACGTCAGCGTAGCGGCGGCAGATCTGGCGAAAGCTCGTGCCCGACGCTTGACCGCGCAAGAGATCCAAAACTCAGTGCGGGATGTCTTTTTCGCAACGGATCCATTGGCCGTGCCGCCCCTCACGGAGGGAAAAGCCAAGGGTTTCGCGTTGTATGACGATTACGCCGTGACTCTCGATTTCTACACGGCACTCCAGGCTTTCTCGGAATCAGTGAGCGCAGTCGTCGCACCGCGATTGCTCAGTTCCAATTGCGGAAGTGGAGCGGCCGCATGCGTCGCGGACGTAGACGGCCCGGTGTTGGGTGCCGTCGAGCTGAGTCAGCGTTTATCGATGAGCAGCACGGTGAAGAGCTGTTACGTGGCGTCGGTGATGCAATACCTGCTAGGACGCCCTGTACAGGTCCCGCACCAGCGGACTCATGTCGACCAACAGACCATCGACAGCTTCTTATCGGGCACGTTCAACACGGGCAATATGTTGGCAGTGTTGAAGTCCGCCATTCTAAGCGATCCAGCTTATCTGCGAGACGCAACGGATCTGCCCCTCTAGGCCGCTCTAGGTTGATGTCAGGCTGGCGTTCCGCCGAACTAAAGCCGGGCGTAGTCGGGCTCAGCAAACGTGTCGCACTGTCGGGCGTCGCCATCTGTAAAACCGCGACGGAACCAGCGAATGCGCTGCGCGCTTGAGCCGTGAGTGAATTTGCTTTCGTCGGCGTGACCTAGAGCATCGTCGCCGATAGCGTGGGCGGCTCCCAACGCTTCGCCAAGATCCTCTTCGTTGATGCTGAGTGTGGATCTCGCGGCATGCCCCCAGACTCCCGCCAAGCAATCCGCCTGGAGCTCGATCCGAACCGATGTTTGGTTTCTGGATTCACCGGCGACTTGACGTTGCGAGGAGCCGATCAGGTTTTGCACGTGGTGCCCAACTTCGTGAGCGATGACGTACGCCTGAGCAAAGTCGCCCGGTGCCTTCAATCGGCCTGCCATCACCTCGTAGAAGCTGGGGTCGATGTATAGCTTGCGATCGGCGGGGCAGTAGAAGGGGCCCGCGTTCGACGAGGCCTCGCCACAGCCACCTGTCGAGACCTGATTCGCGAACACGACCAAAGTCGGCTTCTGGTACTCGGCGACGTTGGAGGCTGGCAATGCGCCTTCCGCGAACTTGCCTGCCCACGCGTCCTCGGTGGAAGCTAGCACGACGCGCGAAAAATCGCAGGCCTGCTCGTTCTGCTTCGAGATTGAACAAGCGCTCGGTCCTCCTGCCGGTGGTTGAGTAGATGTTCCACCTCCCAGAGTCTGCGTGATCAAAGTCTTAATACTGCTCGGAGCAAACAGGTAGACCCCGCCAACCACCGCACCAGCGATGAGCGTGCCCTTCACGCCGAGGAAGCGCACTGCACTCAGAAGAGATAGGCCCCCTGCGCTTCTCCCACTACTTCCGGTTCCTTTATCTTCAAATTGCTCAGATCGGCGTTGTCCATCAATGCGCATGTTGTGCCCTCTTCACGCCACCCTGGCTCAAAACTGGGCTCAACGCCACTTCTTCGGACGCGGGCACGATTGTAACACCAACGGTGTCGCCCTCCGCAGTCCAGAAATCCGGCTTAGGTGGCACGCCACTCACCTGTTCGCCTTACTGCGAAACGGTTAGCTTGTACTTTCGAGTGAAGTGGTCAGGAAGCACTTCGCCGGGGCCCGAGGCATCACCAAGCGCAGCAAACCCCCCGGCCTTGAACGTCGGCGTTGAGTTGTCACGTGAGTTGTTGGGTTCAGTGGGATCCGCTCCGCCGCACGGGTCCACGTTTGCCGCTCCACCCGTACCGCTGGCGCTCATGCCTGCGCTTCCAACGTTCCCTCCGCCCACGCCACCCGCCCCACCGACGACGCTAGTGTCTTCATCCAGCAATCGAACTGCCAAAACGGGGGGAAGCAAGAGGAGGCCATCTGGCCGAAAACGGGCCCTTCACCGGCCTGCCGACGCTTGGTACGGAGGTGTACCGCCCGGATGCTTCATTTCTCTGAGTGCACATGGGCCAATCTGTGCTTTCTTCCAGGGATGGCTGTTGAGACCTTGACCAAGCGTGGGCTCGCGAAGAGCTTGGCTTTTGTCGTTAGCTTGTGGTGTTTCGAAGCGGAAGCGAGGCCCACTGGGGAACCCCAAGCGTGCGCCAACTGCCACTATGAAAAATTGGGGCCGACAATTGAAGTCGCCATGAGCAATCGAGACCCCCAGCTCGGGGAAACTATCAATCTGAAGGTCAGCCTGAGCGCCAACGCACCCGGCGCCTTGCGTACCGGGCTGATGGTTTCAACTGACAATTCGGGTGAGTTTTCGGTCGTTGAAGCCGATTACATGCGCTTGAACACGCCGACGCAAATACTTCACTCGCAGCCCAAGAATCTGGTGGGTGGAAAGGCGGACTTCGAGCTGGCGTGGAAGGCACCCACTTCGCCAGGGGTCGCCAAGTTCACGTTTTGGTCCATGACGGGGAACTCAAACGGTACCGATGCCGACGACAATCACGCCACAACCTCAGTTCAAGTGGCGTTTGGTTGTGCTGCCAAAAATTTCTACCCCGATGCGGATGGTGACGGCTTCGGGAACCTGAATCGTCCGACACTGGCGTGCACGCAGCCTGCCAACATGATCGCCGAAGGGGGCGATTGCGACGACCAGAACGTCATGGTTTCTCCGGCGAACACGGAGATTTGCAACGTCACCGATGATAACTGCGACGGCACCATCGACGAAAACCTCGGATGCGGGCTCGTCTACATCGACGCCGACGGTGACGGCTATGGGAGCCCGTCCAGCGCCCTGAGCTACGGACCGTCGGGGTCAGGCTACTCGCTCAACAACAAGGACTGTAATGACATGGCCTCCAGCATCTTCCCCGGTGCCCCCGAACAGCTCAACGGCATAGACGATGACTGCAACGGTCAGTTGGATGACGTTGGCGTGGCCGCCATGCCCGAACCCGTGCCGTCCACCGTCCCGACCATGTCCCCGATCGTGCGAGACAGGACGCCCGCGGGGAGCACGAATTGCGCTGTCGAGTGGCGTCGCGATTCGGGCCATTCCTCGTGGATTTTTGGGCTATTGGCGGCAGCGGTCCTGGCGAGGCGCCGCGGATACGGACCGACAAGCCGGCACGGCTGGCGTTTATGGCCGTAGCAGCCCGAGAGCGCCCCACCCCCGGTACGTCGCATGAAGCTTGCAACGGGTCGGGAGAAGGACCAGGCAGACGCGGAGCTTCTAGGTGAATTCTGAAGCCTTGGTGGGGCCACGTTGAGGACGCGCTACGCGCTGCTTAACATCGCTTCAACCTGAGCCAGATGAAGGTGAGCGGCTCGGGTAGATGAATCTTGATTGTGACCTCGGCTGCAGCGCTGCTCCCACGCTGAAGCCACGCCTCGCCGCCGCCCGCTATGCAACGATCTATTTCCCAGGTGCCTTCAAGTGGCAGCTCCAGGTTGGCTGTGGGTAACTGGGTCAGTTCGCGGTAAACGAGCACGTGGGCCAAATCGCCCAGATCCGAACAGAACCCCGTGAAGCTGGCACCGGAAGGGCAGTCGCCAATCGGCAAGATGGTGCCGCGCTGAAGTTCAGCGCGGTGCTCGCGCCAGATCGAGATCAGTGGCTTCAACGCGGAAATGACATAATCTGGCAGTTCGCTCACTTCGAAGAAAGCGAGTGGCGCCGTCGTCATCACGATGGCGAACAGGGTTTCTGGAGGATAGCGACCCGGTGCCAGTGGGTCGTTGCCATAGAGCTCCTGGTTGCGACTTGGATTCAGAAACTCCATCCTGAGGCGCTGGGGCGCGACATAGAAAGAAAGCATCCAGATGTTGCGGAGCACGGCGTGAGGGAAGTACCGCGTCCAATCCGTGTAGCGGTTCTCTAGGAAGAGCTGCCCGACTTCAATCGCGCCAAAGTACCCGGGGCGGGTTTCGGCGGTGATGTCCAGATCGAAAATGATATCGCCCTGAGACTCGATCAAGACCGCATTGAAGAACCGATGCAGGTTCTCTGCGGAAAGCTGGCTTCGGAGTTTAATGCCGTCGAGCTTGATGTGTGAGACTCCCCAGTCTCGCCACATGCCGAGACACACCTGCGCGTCCTTTCCCCAATTGGCAAAGTCGTTGGAACTGTCGGGCGCGAACCACAGGCCAAGGCCGATACCGTGGTTTTTTGAAGCCGAAATCAGCGGTTTCATACCGTCGCTGAACGTGGTGGTACGCGGCTCCCAGTAGCGGGCGTCTGCTGCCCAAAATCCCTCCCAGATGCCGTGTTTCTCGCGCGCTCGTGCCGAATTGGAGGTCACCCCGCGCTCCCAGCCGTCGTCGATCTCACACACGTCGACACCGAGCTCGGCGCCAGCCGCCATCTCCGTGCAAATGAAGGCGTCGTTGATCCGAGTGTCTCGGTTGCGATCCCCCCAGGTATTGGAAAGCAACAAGCCGTCTCGCTCCGGGCGTGGCACACGCAGTGAGCGTTGAAGCGCATGGAGGCGTCGAGCCCGCCCAAGCCGTCCGCCGGAGTAGCCGAGCACCGCCCAACGGTATCCTTGCCCGTCGCCGGCGAATCCATGCCCCAACCAATGAAGCCAAGTACCTTTGCTTTTCACATCCAAGGTCTTGATTGGCCTAGCGTGAGGCAGCGGCGCGAGCTTCACCAACAAGAGTCCCTCGTTCGTGAGCGGATCTTCGAGCGCCAGAAGGCACGTCATTTCTGCAATCGACTGGATGTTGCAGAGGCGAAATCTGCGCTCAAATGTCAGCGTGTCGTGAATGTCCGTTTGATCGAGCAGGTCGACGATCACCAGCTCCCAATGCTGCCCAGCGTAGCTGAATGCTTCTAGCACGTCGCGGTTGTTGGCCGAGGAAGTCTCGACCGCGCTTTTATCAACTTCAACCCCAGTGGGCGCGGCTTCAGGAGTCGAGGACGCCTGGTCGACTTCCACCATTCTCGTGCCGAACTGTTCCAATGAGCAAATGATCGCACCGCTATCGTGAAATACGCTCACGTGTACGCGATAGCCAAAGCCGTCGGCACCTGTCACGCTCAGCGCGCCACGACTGACTGGTGCATGCACCGGAAGCTCTCTCTCCTCAGAGGAAGAGAACTCGACGCGAAACGGTGCCAGCGGGATGCCGTTAGGCGGGACAATGGAGGGCCCCAGCGCAGCGTCGTCGAGAACTCCTCGTGCGGTGATCCAATCGCGCCCCTTGGGATCGGCGTCATAGGTGATAAGGCTCCTGGCAGAGAGAGCGCCCGCCCGAAGTTGCCAAGAACGCAGCATGCTGGGGCTGCTTGCCGTCAATATATCCCCTGAGAACTCAACGTTTATCATGCGAAACTCACTCTCCTCTTGCTTGAGAGTCCCGTAGCGTTGAGCGCTACGCCTCGTAGGTGCGTCCATCAGAAGTTGGCCAGAAGGAACGTCTCGAAAGAGCCCCCGAAGAGCTGCCGCAGGTCGCGCTCCAAGTCCGCATCCGTGACGGCCCAACCCACTCGAAAAAGATCGCTGTATTTCTCGACTAGCACGTCTCCGAGGATTTGGCGTGAATGACGCCACTTGTAGATGACCTGATCGAGCACACGCGCGTCCGAGTGCTGCGGGGTGAAGCTTGGGCCGAGGAGCTCCAGGCGCATGCGGGTCATGTCGTTGATGGCGGTGGGAATATTGGTGAACCACCAACAACCAAACACATGCAAATTCCTGAATTTACGAGCCATGACGCATAATTCGTGCTGATTTTCGCGTGCCAGGGCCGTTACGAGAAACTTGTGGTGCGGATGCGCTGCGATCAGATTTTGGTAAGCGCTAAGATCCGCTCTGCCAACGCCATCCCCGGCTAACCTCAGTGCTGGATTCACTTGACGAACGACACCGGGCATCAAGGCGAACGGTAAGCCATGTTCAAGGCAATGCGGGAGCACGGCGCCGTCGATCAGTGTGGCGATATCTGACTTGGCGGGGTAGGCGAAATCTGGTTCGAGCGAGACCATCACGTACTTGGCGTTCAGCTTTTTGGACCAGTCCGCTAGGAAGCGCCGAACCTCCGAGAGGGACTTTTGATCCAGGGTTGGATTGACAGCATAGCCTTGCTCCGTGAGCGTTTTTGAGGCTCCCTGCCAATCGATGAGCAGCGGATCGATGCGCAGGGCTGCGGTGAACAGTGGGTCACGTTGGAAGCTTTTTTCCCAAAACGGTCGTTCTTCGGGGTCGAACGGAGAATTGGTCATGCAAAAGGTGTGGACGTGCGCGAGCTCCATCACGCGTGTCACGAAGGCCCCAAGCTTCTGCTCGGAAAACCAGCGACGGATTTTAGGCAAACCGTCTTTTTTGGGATCCAGGCCGAGCGCGTGCAAGGTGGTGATGACGCCGCGTGTGGCTTCCGAAAGAGGGCTTCGCTGCTCAAACAGCGTGCGCCAGACGAGCTCTGCTTGTTCCGATTTCTTGAGCGCCCAGTACTTTTCGTAGGGCAGCTCAATACTCCGAAAAGCCTCCGCAACCAGGTAGTGGTAGGTGAGCTGTTCGTCGATGCCCCAGAGCAGAAGCGACTCCAGCGCAGGATCGTAAAGGTGCGTGTGAATGTCGTAGGTGGGTGTGGTTGCTACGCGTTCACGGATCTTCCGTTCAAGCTCCTTCGGCAGAGCGGGTTCGTTCACAGCCGCCTCGCTTGGGCCTGAGCACGCAGGCATAGCTCGGCTGCTTTGAAGGCGTGAGCTTGGGTCATGGCTTTCTCCGTTCGTTCCAAACAGTCCACAATTAACTGCCCAAAATAGGGAAACCCGACTTGCCCCTTGAGCGAAAAATGCTTTTCGACCGAATCATTGACAAGATACAGTTGGTCCCCGCCTTCTTCGCGTCCAACCTCGATATATTTGCGCATCTCGATGTAACCGTGTGTGCCGACGATGAATGTGCGGCCATCGCCCCAAATGCGGGACGCATCAGGAGTTAGCCAGTCAACGCGCACGAAGTTCATCGCTCCGTTATCGCCCATGAGGTGCGCTTCGCCGAGGTCTTCCAGCTCCGGGTACTCTGGATTGTTCGTATTGCCGACCACCGCCGAGAGCACTGTGGCGTCTGTGGCGCCGCTATAATGAAGAAATTGCTCGAATTGATGGCTGCCGATGTCGCATAAGATCCCGCCGTACTGTTCGCGATTGAAGAACCATCTCGGGCGTGCCTTTGCGTCCAGGCGGTGCGGTCCGAACCCTGTGACCGAAACCACCTTGCCGATCGCTCCTTCTGCCAGCAACTGACTGGCAAACACTGCGCACTCCACATGCAGGCGTTCGCTGTAGTACACTGCGTACTTTCGCTGAGTCAGCTCAACCGTTTTCTGAGCCTCGGCCAATTGTTCGAGCGTAGTGAACGGAGTTTTATCGGTGAAATAGTCCTTGCCCGACTGCATCACCCGACAGCCCAAGGGGCCACGCTCATTCGGGATGGCAGCGGCCGCGACCAGCACAACGTCACGGTCATCCAGGATGCGCTCCAGGCTATCGGCGCATTGCGCCTGGGGAAACGCTTTCTGAAACTTCTCCAGCCGCGCTCGGTCCGTATCGTAGACCCACTTCAGCGTCCCACCTGCCTCGACGAGCCCGTTGCACTGGCCGTAAATATGCCCGTGATCGAGCGAAGTCGCCGCAAACACAAACTCACCGGGCGTTACCACGGGAGACGGCTTACCCTTGGGAGCGTAGTTCATTCCGTCTTTCATCGTTCCCTCAAGAGCGGCCGAAAGAATTGGCCATGTCGCGCTCCATGCTGCGCACGGGCGAGACCTGCTTTTGTTTGGAGCCAGCAATCTTCTGTGCGAGCACACGAGCGTAGTGGCTAGCATCGAGCGGTAGGTCAACGCTCCGTTCCTCGAAGGCGGAAAGCAGCATGGCATTGGCCAATTCCACCGAGTAGATCCCTTCTTCGGCGCGCGCAATCAGGGGGGTGCCTTTGAGGATCGCCTGCGCGAAGTTCTGTAAGATCCCAATGTGTTGTTCGCCAGAACCCTCAACTGGGATCTGCGCCGTCCAGGTGTCAGGGCCACGCCATTTCTCGCTCGATGTGCGGCAATATTCCGCCACCGAAGACTCAGTGCGCAAGAACTCAAGCTTGCCTTGCTCAAGCACCAACCGCCCACGATCCCCCGCAATTTCCAGGCGATTGGTACCGGGAGCTTCACCCGTGGAAGCGATGAAGGTCGCTGTGGCGCCACCCTTGAATTCCATGAACGCCGTCACGTCATCCTCCACTTCAATCGCATGATAACGGCCAAAACCGCAGTGAGCGCGGAGCTTCACGGGCATGCCAAACAACCATTGGAACAGGTCTAGATTGTGCGGGCATTGATTAAGAAGGACACCGCCGCCCTCGCCGGCCCACGTCGCACGCCAAGCGCTGGAACCATAATAGGCATCGCTTCGAAACCAGTTGGTCACGGTCCACTGGATGCGATTGAGCACTCCGAGCTCTCCCGTTTGAAGCATTTGGCGGATCTTCAGGTAGCGAGGATCGGTACGCTGATTGAACATCGCCGCGAACACTTGCTGATTGTCCTTGTGCGCCGAGATGAGCTGTTCGCAATCCGCCTTGTGTACGGAGATGGGCTTTTCCAGCAAAACGTGGAGGCCTACGCCTAAAGCATCCATCCCCAGGGTAGTGTGCGCAAAGTGCGGAGTTGCGATCAGCACCGCATCGACTGCCCCTGATCGAAACAGTGCTTCGCCGCTGCCGAATTGTTGCACTCCCAAAAAGGGCGCCAGGGCCTCAGCATTCGTATCCGCGACGGCGGCCAGCTCAAGGCCAGAAACCTTGCCCTCCAAGATCCAACGCGCGTGCGTTGCGCCCATCGACCCAAGCCCAACAATCCCAAGACGTACCTTTTCCATAACGAAACCTAGGCGGGACCCTAACACGTGTTAGGGTGGAAGCCAAGCACCATGACACGGCCGAAAAAGCCCGCGATTATTCGCTCCACCGCCGACCTAGCTCGCCAGCTCGGCCTTTCTCGCTGGACGGTTTCGCGCGCCCTCAATGGTCATAACGGTGTTGGAGCGGAAACCGCAAAAGCCGTCCGCGAGGCGATGCAGGCATCAGGCTTCAGCCCAAGCTCGCTGGCTCAGGGGCTACGTCGCGGAAGCACTCACCACATCGGAGTGTGTCTGCCAGACTTGGAAAATTTCTATCTTGGGCCAAAGCTCGAAAGTTTTAGACGAGAGCTTGGCGCTAACGGCTTTCGTTTGATGATTGGTATGTCTAACAACGATGCCGACGAGGAGGCGCGGGTGCTTCATGATTTTAGGGCTTTGAGAGTCGCAGGGATCGCCACCTTTGCGTCTCGTCTATCCGAAGTTGATTGGGCTTGTCTCACACAGGACGGCTTGCCTTCGCTCCGGATCGATCCGTTGGTTGGGGCAGAAGCCCGAAGCTTGGGTGTGGATCGTGCCTATGGAATGTGGGAATCCACCCGGCACCTGCTCCAGCTTGGGCATCAGCGTATCGCATTGCTCGGCATTGGGGAAAGTGGCCGCTACTCAAGGGCAAGGTTGCGGGGCGTGAAGAAAGCCGTTGCCGAGGCGAAGTTAGAGTTTGAGCGAACTATCGTGAGTTTTCCTGTCGATGGTGCTTTGGTTTCGGATCTCGAACGCGGAAGAGCCGCCGCCGAAAACATCGTTAGCCAGGTGCCCCAAGTGACCGCTGTGATGGCGCTCAATGATCGGATGGCCACGGGTCTCATCTCGGGCCTACGAGCGCTCAGGTGCATGGTGCCCGATGACATGTCCGTGATCGGATACGACAACATGCCACTGCTCGACTACGTGGCGCCCAGTCTGACCAGTGTGGATCCTCAAGTGGACGAACTCATGGCGAGAGCCACTCAGGCATTGATCCTAAGTATCCGCGGCGAGAACTCGGAAAGCGGAACGCCAAAGCGTGTGCGCGCCCGGCTAGTGGTCAAGGGCTCCACGGGTCCTGTACGGAGCCACGTAGGCGCCGAGCGACGAATCCTTGGACACGATGGGCCTGATCGCTGAGATCACGGCGCGCGATCAGCAAGATCATTCTTACGCGCGCCTTGCTTTCTGTCTTATGTTGCAGTCTTCATGAAATTTCTCAACGCGTACGCTTTCGTTCTGCCCTTTCCAGTCTTGTTCGGACTCGCGGCTTGCGCGAGCTCAGGAGATGACCCCGGCACAGGTGGGACGAACACGGCGAGTGGTTCTGCCTCCGGGAGCGGCGGTGCACGTGTTGCGATGGGCGGAACCGTGAATAGCGGCACAGGTGGCTCAAGGACCGGTGGGATCTCAGGGACGGGTGGGC
>ENA-ORBV01001421-ORBV01001421.1-microbial-mat-metagenome-genome-assembly--contig:-NODE-1421-length-53380-cov-5.104178_pt1 | contig 53380 bp, 35 predicted proteins | sample MGYA00237777_ERZ505514 | MGnify/ENA primary metagenome ERZ505514 (study PRJEB26160, sample SAMN06269048) | microbial mat metagenome | isolation source: Oligotrophic lake microbial mat | place... | reverse complement strand
AAGACGGCATACGAGATTCGCCTTAGTCTCGTGGGCTCGGAGATGTGTATAAGAGACAGCCGCCGTCACTTCGAGCCAGTCAGGTATCGCCGCCGAGACGTCCATCAGAACGGGGTGACGTCGACGCCGTCGACCAGGACAGGGATATGCGGAAGCCGGCGGAACCAACCCTCGTTTTTGGCAGAGACGTCGGTCCACGGACCGGAACGAACCTGACGTGCTTCCTGCAGGCCGGGGTACTCATCGGCGGTGATGTAGCGACGGCGGATGTTGCCTTCGTCGTCGGCGATCATGCGGAACAGGGTGTTGTTGAGCTGCATGGCCACGCGGCGCGCGTCCTGCGCATCGCGTATCTTGTTTTCGAGATCGAGGTTGATGCTTGCGTTGAAGAAGGCTGTTGAAGGTTCGTCCAGCTTGCCGGGGTCAATGCCGGTGGTTGCCCTTGAGAGGTCATCGCCTGTGAGGAGATAGCTGAAATTCTGATCGTTGCGGAGCCAGACGCGGACCGCGCGCTCAAAGGGTTTGAGCGCTGCATCGAATGCGTCGTTGCTGATGGTAACGGAATGGATGAGACGGTCGTGGGATAACTCGAACCAGATGGAGTTGGCGCGGTGCTCGCGGCGTAGAAGGAGGGCATCAACCAGGCCGTCGAGGAGGTAGTTTGGGAGACCTTCTGTTTCTTCCGGGGCAAGGAGGACCTGGCCACGGAGACCGCCAGAAGTTATGAGACACTCTTCGATCCACTCGCGGATATCGGCTTCGAGGTTTTGATCACCATCGGCAATCTCTCTTACGCGGGCGGCATAATAATCAGCCATTGCGGTAGAGACATCGCCAGCGGCCTGGATATCGTCCACGTCGATGGTGAGTTGATCTTCAGGGAGTTGAAGCCAGAGAGCGCTGCAGACGACCTGAAGATGCGCTGTCTCAACAGTGAAGCCAGTGATGAGTTCGCTGGTGCCATCGGGTTGCTGGACCTGGATGGTGGCGAGATCATCGATGAGATCGTCGAGGGCGGGTTCTGTGAATGTGCGGCCAGCCCTTGCAGCGGGCTTGGCGATGGCTTCTTTGGCTGCTTCGAGTGAGAGGTGATCAATGCGGAAGCGGTTGTTGAGCTGGGTGGGAATGAAGTTGCGGTATGGATCGAGAGCACCGAGGAACTCTTCGCGGATTAGGAATAGCGCCCAGATGGAGGGGTCGTGGAGAAGATCGCCGAGTTGGCTAAAGAAGTCATTGAGGGCGTCAAAGTTGAGAGGGTCTGTGGTGAGCACTTCTTCGAATTGATCGAAGACGATCAGGACGGGCTTGGTGGTGGTGCGGCGCTGTTGTGCGTAATCAGCGAGGGTTGTGGCTGTGGGGTTTTCTTCGAGACTGCGGATGGTGCTGTAGGTGAAGCGATTGATTGCCGTATCGGGAGAGGCTTCTTTGACACGTGTGGGGCCCCAGATGTCGAAGAGGGTTTTGAGCTTGGGAATCAAGCCAGCCTGGACTAACGAGCTTTTGCCGGCACCGGATGGGGAGTGAAGGACAACGATGCGGCCAGAGATAAGGAGGCTGTAAAGGGCTTCGATTTCTTTGGCGCGACCGTAGATGCGCTCGCCGGTTTCAAAGGGCCTTGGGCCCTGGTATGGGCTAGCGATCGGCATATTCGGACTCTGCTTGAGAGGGGGTCTGGTTGGGACGCTTGGCTAGTTCGTCGGTGAGTTGGTTCAAGAAGTCTACGGAGGAGCCCCAGTAGACGTCGATCTGGGGTTCGCCACGAGAGCCGCGCCGGGTAGAGGCGAAGTAGTTGATGAGATATTTGCGGGCGCGCTCGGGATCGGTGAAGCGGGCATCTTCAGGGTCGAGCTGGACGCCGATGTGAGTCTTGCCTTGCTGGAGGCTGATGCCCTCCTGCATCATGATCATGCGGAAGAGTGCGCGGAAGATCCAGGAGTCGAGGGAGAAGCCGAGGAAGAGGAGCGAGCGGGTGCAGAAGAGGCTACTCACGTGCGGGGGGATGAGTTTGTATTGGGAGGCGGATACTGTGAAGTCGAAGAAGTCGTCTTCTGTGAGGACCCAGTGGTCAGGCACCTGGCAATCGCCGAAGATGCTGTAGACGAGGGGACGATCGACTGAGAATTCGCTGGCTTCGATTTGCGGGGCTACGGGGCTGGGGTTCGTTGGAGTGCGGCGCCATTTGCTGAGGATGGCCAAGGGTTGTTTGTCGTTGGCCTTAAGAGTGGTGAGGATTTTGCCGTGCGCGGTTGCGTTGATGAAGGCGGAGAGCGGGAGTTTCGCGATTGGATCGAAGTTGGCAGACTTCTGATTGAGGATGGCTTGCTGGATGGTTTTGCGGGTGTAGTCGATGCCTTTGGTGATGGCGAGGTATTGGGCTACTTTTGCAAGATCGTTGCGGTCTGCAGGAGAGAGAGGGAAGCCTTCTTCGGTGGCTAGTTTCAGGGCGATTTCGCTGGATGCGCCGACGACGAGGTCTGGGCCGATGATGGGAAGGGCGTTGCCTGCGTGGATCTGGAGGCAGAGGTCGCCCCAGAAGTCGGCAGTGGAGTTGGGGGCGCTGAAACCGGGCTCGTACCAGATGCGACCGGACTTGAGACGCAGGAGGAGGACAGGCATCCAGGCGTCGTGCCGGTCTCGGACTTCGAAGCGGGCCGTGGAGAGGGCGCGATCAATTTGGCCGTCTTTGAGGAGTTCTCCAAAGAAGCGTGGCATAGCTTCCTGGATCGAGGCCATGGAGATGTTGCCCTGCATGGCGACTACGGCGGGGATGCCTGCTGCGGCAAGGAGGGTGGCAAGAGTGGTTTCCGATGGGGCGGCACTCTGGCAGGAGGCCAGGACTACGAGGCGGGGAGGCGGATCGAGACGGGCGATCTCGGCTGTTAATTCTTTAGCGGCAGTGATGGCGGCGAGGCCCTGATCGTTTGCGAGGATGAGCAAGGGATTGATGTCATCGGCCATACCGGCCATACCATGGCAGACGAGATAGAGGATGTCGGGTGAGGTTTGGAGAGCTTCGGTGAGGGACTTTAGAGTGAGCGGGTGCGGGAGAAGAGTGGTTTCGATGCCTTTGAGGGCGGCGAGAATTGGCACGGACTCTTTGGCGATGTCGATTGGGGCGAGATTCAGGCTTTCTTTGAGGTTTGTTGGAGCGGCGATGGCGATAGTGGCTTTAAGGTTCTGGCGGGGACGGAGCTTGGCGTTACGCCAGTCGCGGCTGGAGAGGAAGCGGGAGAAGTGGATTTCTTTGGAGGTGGAGAGGGGAGTGTCGCCGTCGAGGGCGGTTAGGAGTTCCCAGCGGAAGGTCTGCAGGGTGATGTCGCCAGAGGCGAGCCGGAGACGGAGACGGATCTCGAGGTCTTTTGCGCGGAAGGCGGTAAGGGCTTCGGTCCAGTCTCTTTGGATGTCGGGGCCGGAAAAAACTTGCGTGGCCAGGAGCTTGCCATATTCGAGGGGTTTTGATTCCAGGTCGGCGAAGGTTTCAGGGTTGAGAATAGCTTGACCCTGGGCTGGAGGCCGGAGGAGGTCTGTGGTGGGGTCTGAGATGCGAAGCTCGACCTGATAGAGGCTTTGGCCTAGCGGGTTGAGTGCGAGCTCTATTTCTGCGTACGGCACTAGTGTTTAGGCTTGTATCGTAGCAGGGTACGAGCGCTATTTGATTGTTGGCGGTGCAGTACCTGTAGCTGGATTGTAGTTTGGGTTCTCGGGATTGATGGGATTGCGCTTGGGGTCGAAGCTCCCGCGAGGCATCTGCGGCATTTGTTCGGATTCGAGCCAGGCGGTGTGGGTGAGATCGCGGAGGAGTTCGCTTGATTGGGCCATGAGCTTGTAGACGAGCTTGCGGGCTTGCTCGTGATCTTTTTGGGTGTAGGCACCGAGCTTGTCTAGCTCGTAGACTTCTTCGACGTACGAGAAGCTCATGGCGATGTGATCAAGAATGGCTTGCCAGGGGTCTTCGATTTTTTTCGCTTCTTTGACGAGGGGTTTGAAATCGGATTCTTTGAGTTCGATGAGGTCGACGAACTGGGTTTCGAAGCGGCCGTGGACTCTTGGGTCTCTGGTATATTCTTTGGGGTTTGGGCCGACCCAGCCATCGTGGTGGATCGAGACATGGAGCGGCATGGCGGCATCGGCGATGTAGTGCCCGAGGCGGCCCATGTAGCCGGCCATTTCGAGTTCGATCATGCGCTTGAGCTTTTCATCTTTAGCTAAGCGGCGACGGCGCATTGAGATGCGGAGGTGCTCGTAGTCTTCCATGACTGCGTAGGGGAGGGTGCCGGTCCAACGGACGTTGGTGAGCCTGGCGCGCTCGGGGTCTTTGGCCTTGAGGCGATTGTGTTCGTCGTAGAGGGCGAGAACGAATTCGTAGCGAGAGCGAGGGATGGTTTTGAGGAAACCGAATTGCTCCTGGAACCAGCCGTGGTTGGGGTCTTCCAGGATCTTCGAGTTGGGATCGGAGATGCCGCGATAGGTGTCCGGGATGGGGGCCCAGTAGGCGATCCAGTCTTCGTGCGCCTTGAGGAAGGCTGGGCCGTTTTCTGCGAGGAGTTGGACGGCGGCTCGGTTAACGGCGGTGTGAGCGCGTGAGCCCCAGGGGAAGGCGAGTTGGGCGATCAGGAGGAGGGTGGCGAGTTTGCGCATTAGAAGCTGTACCTCATGCCGAACTGGAAGACGCGGCCAGGGCGGGTGGCGGTGATGCGGCCGAAGTCGGCGGCACCATCACGATTGACGACGGCGCCAGTGCAGCTAGCGATGCTGCAGCCTGGATTGAAGCGGTTGAGGAAGTTTTCCGATTCGGCGATGAGCTCCAGAGTCTGGCCTTCGACGATCTTGATTTTGCGGGCGAGGCGGAGATCCATCTGAGCGAAGTTGGGGCCCTGGAAGGCGTTACGGCCGCGACCGACGATACGGTCGTTGAGGACGAGATCGTTGTTGAGGTCGGCACCAGCAAGGGCGTTGATGGGGTAGCCGGAATTGTAGAAGAAGACGCTTGAGACTTCCAGGCCTTTGATGAATTTGAACTGGGGTGCCCAGAGGCCCTGAGCGGTGAAGTTGTGGCGGACGTCGGTGGAGGCGTTACCGTAGTCGCGGGCGCGGTTGGAGGGATCAGAGAGCGTGGAGCCGTCGAGTTCGGAGTTGGCCAAGGCATGGGACCAGGAGTAAGAGGCGCTCAGGAGGACGCCTTTGCTGAAGCGCTTGCGGAGCGTCAGATCGAGGCCGTTGTAGTTGCCGTTGCCGCCGGATTCGACGAGGTTGATTTGGCGGAAGCGGGTATCGGGGCGGCCCAGGCTGCCGCGATAGACGGGCCGGCCATCGGCGAGAGTCGAGGTGGGGGCGCTGAGGTTGATGTCACGCGAGTGAGAACCGAAACGATGGCCCCAGTAGCTGTACTGAAGATTGAGGGACATGTCGTCGAAGAGTTGGCGTTCGATCTGGAAGCTTGCATTGTTGGCGTACATGACCTCGAAGTCTTTGGGGAAGGCGGTGACGTTGGGGGGAGTCTGGAAGCTGGGGTCGGTGGTGGCGAGTAGATTGGGGAAGACAGGGGAGCGGAGGTCAGTGCCGGGGACAGTGTAATTGAGGATGCGGCGGCCATTGACCTGTGCGCCGTTTGAGACGAGCGAGAGGCTGGGGGAATCGTAGAAGAGACCGTAGCCGGCGCGGATGACCGTCTTGCCGTCTTTGAAAGGCGAGTAGCTGAGGCCAATGCGAGGGGCGATGTTGTTCTTGTCGTTGTTGATGCGACGTGAGAGTTCGTAGGGGGCTTTATCGTCGAGGATTGGGAAGAGGATGAGTTCGTAGCGGACGCCCAGATTGAGGGTGAGCCGGGAGTTGATGCGGTATTCATCCTGGACGAAGAGGTTGATGAAATTGAAGCGGAGCTTGACCGAGTTTTCGCCGAGGTCTTGGGAGAGCTGTGTGTAGGTGAAGGCGCGCTGGGTGGCTGGGTCAATCGAGCTGCGCAAGGTGTTGAGGTATTGATCGAGAGGCGTGACAGCGGGGCGGACGCCGGAGACGGCGGCAAGGCCGTTGAAGCTGAAAAGGCGGGTGAGGGCAGTACGGACGTCGAAGTTGGTGGTCTGGTAGTCGATACCGGTCTTGACGGTGTGGCGGCCTTTGGTCCAGGAGAGGTTGTCGATGAACTGCGTGGAAGCCTCGACCGAGCCTGAGCCGGCGAGTGGGTTGACTCCAAAATTGGCAACGTTGTTGATATTAATCTGAGCGCCGTTCGGTTGGCCCTGAGCGTAGGTTTCGCGGGTTTCGGCGCGGCGGTTGAGGCCGAAGCGGAACTCGTTGAGGAGGTTTGGGGAGATGACGGTGGCAAGCTGGGCAGCGCCGCCGTTCATGCGGTCTTCGAAGGTGAGGCTGCGTCCGATGGTGGTGAGGCCGCCACCGCCGCCGGGCTGGTCGTTAGTGAAGCGGTTGTAGCGAAGGAAGCCGGAATTCTTATCGTTGAGTTTGAAATTGAGCTTGGCGGAGGGTGTGTGGAAAGTCTCACCGAAGGGGGAGTTACCAAGGTCTGAGGCGGGGAGGTTCAGGGCCGTTGCATTGGCTGGCAAGATGGTAACCGGCTGGGGGATTCTGAGGGGATTGAACTCGTCATTGATGAAGAACCAGAGGCGGTCTTGCTTGATTGCGCCGGCGAGATTGCCAGCAACCATCCACCAGTTCTGGCTGGCTCTTGTGGCAGCCAGAGGAGCACGGGCGGTGGTTTCGAGCGGGCGGTAAAGGCCCATGCCAGAGCCGTGAAGATCGTTGGTGCCAGAGCGGGAGATGACGTTGATCACACCGCCTGCGGCGCGGCCGAATTCTGCGGAGTAGGCACCGGAGATGACTTGCATTTCCTGGACGGATTCGGGAGTCGAGATGACAAGACGGATCTGACGGGAGTTCCGGCGGGCGGTATTGTCGAGACCGTCGACGGTCCAGGTGGAGCGGTTGCTGCCGCCGAAGGTGAACTGGGTGGTGCCAAAGCCGGTGGAGGGGATGCCTTTGACGCCGGGCCCGAGGAGGTGGAAGTTGTAGACGTTGCGCGAGGTGATGGGGAGGGAGCGGAGTTCTTTTTCACCGAGGACTTCCTGTTGCGCGATCTTGCCCTGATCGACGATGGCGGCGTCGGCTGTGACTGTGACGCTGTCGGTGAGGGCACCTACTTTGAGAGAGACATCGATGCGGGCTTGCTTGCCGACCGAGAGACGAATGCCGGACTGTTTAAATTCCGAGAAGCCGGTTGCGGAAACGCGGAGGTCGTATTCGCCGACCTTTAAGAGAGGGAAGCGGTAGTAGCCTTCGTTGTTGGTTGTGGTGGTGAGTTCGACGTTGGTGGAGATGTTGCGGGCAGCGATCTGGGCTGCTGAGATGCGCGCACCAGAGGCGTCCTGGATGTAGCCATCCATGGCGGCGTCTGAGGCGTTGGATTGAGCGAAGACAGTTGTGGCGGCGAAGAGCAAGACTGGAAAGCGCATGTAGCTTTGAGGTTAGGAGGCGGGTGTTAAGGAGAGATGAATGACGTGTGACGTTGTGGTTAGATGGCTATCGGACCAGGCGAACATACTCGGCGTGGGTACCAATCCAAACCCAAGTGATTGAGTCGTTGGATTGAAAGGCTAGAGCCCGGTGATGAGCACCCACTCGGATTGTGAATCGATGAGTTGAACCGGCAAGGAGTCTAAATCGAAGAGATGGGTGATTCGGATCACTGCGCCAGAGGTGGTAGTTTTTGACGGCTAGCTGCCGGATGGATTCAGGAAGATTGCGGTATAGCTGCCAGAATCGTTTGGTGCCAACAGACTTCATTTGGTTGGCGGAAACGGTTGAGGCTCGGGATTGGCCGCCTCAATGAAAAGCGAATCGAGCTTACCCGATATGGAGTCCGAATCCAGATCACGATCCCACTGGGATTGCGCACGTTCATAGACCCATTGCGAGAGCCGGGTGAACTCTTCAGGCGAGAGCTTCTCGATTGCCTGCTCGATTTGTTCAATTGCGGACATCTCTTTTATTTTAAGGGATGACCGGGAGGATGATGTGGGAGGGGTGCTGGGGATCCAGATAGATGGTGTTGGTGGCAATGCGTGTGCTGCGGTTGTTATTGAGTGGCTCGCCTGTATTGGGGTTGATGTCGAAGCGAGGGAAGTTCGAGCTTGAGATGTCGAGGCGGATGCGGTGGCCTTTTTTGAAGACCAAAGAGGTTGGGTACATCTCGATGGTGTACTCGGCGGGCTGGTTGGGCTTGAGTAGGGTTTGCTGCGTGATCGTCTCGCGGTAGCGGGCGCGGATGATGCTGTCTCCAATGTTGAGATCGACGCCTGCAGGGAAGTCTTTGCTCGGTGGATAGACGTCGATCAGCTTGGCGGTGAAATCCGTGTCGGGGCCGTCGGATGAGGCCCAGAGTTTGACTACGAGGCGGCCGGTGACTTCGATGTCTTTGTCGAGCGGGGCAGTTTGGAAGACGACGATGTCGTTGCGGGAAGAGAGAGGTTTGTCGTCTTTGCAAAGCCAGAAGCCGGTGCGGCATTTTTGATCGGCTGCGCCCTGGAACATGAGCGTGCCCTGAGAGGAGACGTTGCCGCCGAGAGTGGGGACTGGGTTTGCCGGGTCGGCCTGATAAGAAATGGGTTGATTGGTCGATGACTTCGCTTGAGTTAGTTCGTTTTTGGCGTTCAGGTAAAAGGGTGTGTACCTGGTGCGGGCGAGAGGCCATTCATTTTCAGTGCGCCACTGGCCTCCGACGAAGATGCGGCCTTCGGGGGTTTTGTGGGCGTCGCCGCCGCCCATTACGTAGATGCGGACGGGTGGTTCTTTGTCGACGCCGTTGTCGATGTTCTTGAGCCAGCGGTCATACCAGCGGATGTGGAAAGCGTTGAGATCGAGAGAAGAATCTGGCGTGAATTGGGCCATGCCGGCGTGGTCGAGGTTTTCGGAACTGTGGATCCAGGGGCCGACGATCAGACGCTGGAGGCTCTTTTTTGCCTTGGTGAGTTCGACGAAGTTGAGATTGGCAACGGAGGTGCCCCAGGAGTCGTACCAGCCAGTGGTGTGATAGGCGGGCACTTCTTTGTATTCCTTCAAGTGGTCAATGACGCTTGAGCCGTGGTCTTGCCAGAACTTGTCGTGATCGCTGTGGCTCATGGCTTCGATGAGCCAGGATTCGTAATCGGGGGCGAATTTGAGGGGCGTCGTGCCGGGGCGGAGTGGGAGAGCCCTCACGTATTGCTGGACTTGATTGCCGAAGTCGGCGAGAGCTTGGGCGGCTTGGGGATCTGTTGTGGCACGCTTGGCAGCGGGCATGGCGAGGGAGGTACCCGCGGCGTTGCCCAGGGTGGCAACCCAGTTGAACCAGCGGAGTTCGAAGGCTCCGTTGTGACGCATCCCGTAGCGGCCAAAGTTGGTCATCGCGTTGCGCGGGATCATTGCTTTGATGTTGGGTGCGTTTGCGATAGCCATCGCGTGCTGGGTGGCACCGCCATAGGAGGAACCGAAGGTGCCGATGTTGCCGTCGCACCAGGCTTGTTCGCCGATCCATTTTGCGGTGTCGAAGCCGTCGCTGGGATCGTCTTTGATGGGGATCCAGTGGCCTTCGGATTCGTAGCGGCCGCGGACGTCCTGGATGACAACGACGTATCCGGCGGCATTCATTGCCTTGCTGAAGGGATTGGCACCGCGGCCCTTGCTGTAGGGGGTTCTGGTTAGTAGAACCGGGAACTTGCCTTCGCTTTTGGGCAGGTAGATGTCGGTGGCTAATTTAATACCGTCTCGCATCGGGACCATCTGCGTGGTTTGAGCGATGGCGGCGACGGTGAGGATCAGGAAAAGGGTGGCGCGGCACAGCATAGAGTGATGCCACAATAGCAGAAAGGAGTTTGCCAATGGCCATAGCGATGACGCTGAACGGGAAGTCCGTTAGTGTTGATGTTCCGGCGAACATGCCACTGTTGTGGGTGTTACGCGATGAGTTGGAGATGTGCGGCACGAAATTTGGGTGTGGTGCCGGACAGTGCGGAGCATGTACGGTGCATCAGGATGGGGTGCCGATTCGGTCGTGCCTGACGCCGGTGTCGTCTGTGGCTGGCAAGAAGATCACGACGATCGAAGGGCTGTCTCCTGAGGGGGCCCATGCACTACAGAGGGCGTGGATGGAAATGGATGTACCGCAGTGTGGTTACTGCCAGGCGGGTCAATTGATGACCGCAGCAGCGCTGCTGGCGAAGAATTCTAACCCGACCGATGCAGAGATCGAGAATGCTCTCGACGGGAACCTCTGCCGTTGCGGAACCTATACGCGCATCAAGAAGGCTGTACATCTGGCGGCACGGTTGATGCAGACTTCTAACGCATCGGGGGCTAACAACAATGAATAGCCGTCGTTTCTTTCTGAAGGTGTCGCTGCTGAGCGGTGGCGGAATGTTGATTGGCGGGCACGAGGCGCTGGCACAAGGGCCGCGCCGGGCACAGGCTCCGCTGGACCCGAATGCGTTTGTGAAGATCTCGCCGGATGGCATGGTAACGCTGACGGGCAAGAATCCTGAGATGGGTCAGGGTATCAAGACAGCACTGCCGATGATTCTGGCTGAAGAGATTGATGTCGATTGGAAGCTTGTGCGCGTGGTGCAGGGCGACCTGGATGAAGTGAAGTTTGGTTCGCAGTCGGCGGGCGGTAGCCGGTCTACTCCGAATAACTGGGATCTGTTGCGGCAGGTAGGTGCGACGGCGCGCCTGATGCTGGTGCAGGCCGGGGCTGCGAGCCTGGGCGTACCGGTGGAAGAGTGTTCGACCGAGATGGGCCGCGTGTTGCATAAGGCCAGTGGCAAGAGCGTTAGTTACGGCGAGATTGCGTCGAAGGCCGCTGCGCTGCCGATGCCGAAGCCGGAGTTGGTGAAGCCTAAGGATGCCAAGGATTACAAGATCATTGGCAAGAGTATGCCGACGATCGATCTGCCGGCTATGGTGACTGGTAAGCCGATCTACAGTATCGACTTCAAGTTGCCGGGGATGCTCTTTGCGGTGTACGAGAAGTGCCCTGTGTTTGGTGGCAAGGCCGTAAGCGCGAACCTTGATGAGATCAAGAAGATGCCGCGCGTGACGCACGCATTTATCGTTGAAGGCAATGGCGATGTGTCGAGCCTGGCCAGTGGCGTGGCGATTGTGGCTGAGAAGTGGTGGTATGCCAATGAAGCCCGCAAAAAGCTGAAAGTGGTTTGGGAAGAAGGCCCGACGGTTTCGCATACCAGCGTTGGGTATGACGCGAAGGCTGCGGAATTGTTTGCGGCCAAGCCGGCGTTTGCGATTCGCAAGGATGGCGATGTGGAAGGGGCCTTGGCTGGCGGAGTGAAGAAGGTGGATGCGAAGTATCAGTATCCGTTTATCTCGCACGCTCAGTTGGAGCCGGGCAATTGTGCGGCACGCTTTGTCGACGGCAAGCTGGAGGTGTGGGCGCCGAGCCAGACTCCTGGGCGTGGCCACAGATGGCAGCTAGTGCACTAGGGATCAAAGCAACCGATATCACGGTGCACCAGTTGCGCACAGGTGGCGGCTTTGGCCGTCGACTTGCTAACGACTACATGATCGAGGCAGCGTGGATTGCCAAGCAAATTCCGGGCACGCCGATCAAGCTGTTGTGGACCCGCGAAGATGATATGCGCCATGATTTCTATCGCCCTGGTGGATATCAGCACATGCGCGGTGCAGTGGATGCCAGTGGCAAGATTGTCGGTTGGCACGATCACTTTGTGAGCTTTGGCGAAGGTGAGAAGTTTGTGTCTTCTTCGAACATTTCACCGGGAGATTTTCCGGCGAACTTTGTGCCGAACTTTGGCTTGGAAGCAACACTGATTCCGACGAAGGTGCCGACGGGGCCGCTGCGTGCGCCGCGATCGAATTCGCTGGCATGGGTGATCCATTCCTTCATCGATGAGCTGGCTCATGCTGCGGGTAAGGACCCGGTGCAGTTCCGTCTGGATCTGCTGGGTGACCAGCCTGTAGTGGGCAAGGGCATGGAAGCTTACGATGCAGGCCGTATGAAGGCTTGTTTGCAGATGGTTGCCGAGAAGAGTGGCTGGGGCAAGCGCAAGCTGCCCAAGGGCAGAGGGATGGGCGTTGGCTTCCACTATAGTCACAGCGGGTATTTCGCCCAGGTGGCTGAGGTGAGTGTCGATGCGCAGAAGCGTGTAAAGGTGCACAAGGTCTGGGCAGTGGGTGATGTCGGCAGCGAGATCATTCACCCGAGCAGCGCGAAGAATCAGGTGGAGGGCGCAATCATCGACGGCATGAGCGAGTTGATGGCGCAGGAAATCACGATTGATCGCGGGCGGACCGTGCAGACGAACTTCCATCAGCATCAGATGGTGCGGATGAAGGCTGCGCCGCCTGAGATTGAAGTGCACTTCATCAAGAGCAAGAATTCGCCGACTGGACTAGGTGAGCCACCGTTGCCACCTGTGTTGCCGGCGATTTCAAATGCGATCTTTGCGGCAAGCGGGATTCGCGTGCGGACTTTGCCGATGGCGAAGGAAGGATTCAAGTGGGCTTGAGGCTTGCTTGGATAGAACAATTGAAGAAAGGGGCCCTGTCCAGGGCCCCTTTTTAGTTTTAGTCGAGCTTCAGAGCTTCGACCAAGTTCAGGTTCGCTCCTTTCTCGGCTCCGCCGATGATCAGCAGTTTGGTGCCAACAGAGACCATGCGATGGGCCAGGCGGGGGGATGAGATGCCCGCTTCTTGCCATTGATTCGACACGTCGTCGAGGCGGATCAGTGTTCCGTCGGCAAGGCTAACCAAGAGCCGGCCATTGTGCTCAGCAGCCGCCGGAGCGAAGTTCATCGTCTGAGTACCAGGGAGCGCAGGGCCTTTAGACCAGGAACTGGTTGCAGGATCGTAGATATCCACTTCGGCGCTGACTGCGCCTGTTTTGGTGATGCCACCCATCACGTATAGGCGGCCCTTATGAACGGCGGTGATCAGTGCGCGCCGCTCGAAGGGTTGCGATGCGGATTGCCATTGGGCATTCGGGTCTTTGAGGTTGAGACTCAGAATGGTATGCGCCCAGCTGCTGCCTTCGGCACCCTTCAAATTCCAGCCGCCGGCAACGAATAACTGATCCCCGATAACAGCTACATCGTGTGAGGACCTCGCGCCGGGGAGTGGGGTGAGGCTCTGCCAAGACCTGGTTGCGGGATCGAAGCTGGCAACTTCTGCAATGGAGTGGATGTCTTGTTTTTCGCCCGGAGCATTGCGCGGTTGCATACCGCCGACACGATACACTTTGCCGTTGGCTGCGGCGAGATTGAGACCCTGGAGGCTGGGGCCAGTGCCGAGAGTTTGCCATTCGCCAGTTTCCAGATTGAGGCGGTTGAATTTCCCTGAAACAGCTGCGGTGGAGTAGTTGTGAGTGGGGACGACATGCCCTCCATAGACATAGAGCCAACCCTTCTCGGCTACTGCACCAAAGCTTGAGGTGGCCTCGGGAAGTGTAGTGAAATTGGTGGGCTTGGGATAGCTGTCGAAGACGAGCATGGCGTAGTGACGGAGCTGTTCATAGGGCTTGCCTTCGCGGTCGCCAGAGCTGGGCTCCCAGAAACGAGCCCATGCAGCTAGACGGCCTGTCTGGGAGATAACAGGGGTGTGGCCGGTCGAGTCGGTCCTCACTTTCTTTTGTTCCCCACCAGGGAGGACCAGTGTGACTTCGCTGTCAGGAAGGGGCTTTCCCTTTGACAGAAGGAGCAATGTTGTTTTACCGGGTTCTCCTTCGGGAACCAGTTCCACAGGGGTATCGCCGCCAAGGGTTGCCTTCTCCCCGAGCAGAGGCCCGATCAGGGTCTTGGGGTAATAGAGCAGCAGGTAGGGCTTAGGCGCACGAGCATTTGGGCTGATGCCTAGGTCTGCCATGCCGTGGATAATACGGTTGCCTTTGCCCGGAAGATCGATACGAAAGACGTTGCCGAATTTCGTAGTGGCCAGAGGGGTATCTTTGCCCTCTATGTCGCGGATAAATAGCCTGGTGGTCTTGATCACGTCGATGCCTACACCGGCCTCGGGCGTGAGCACTTCACTGATGATCAGGTCTGCCGTGCGAGCCCCGGCATGGGGCACGACAAAGCCGAAGTGAGCATAAGCTGCGGTGCCCATAGTTAGGACAGCGGCGAGAAGTAATTGGGATTGTTTCATGAGTTTTCCTTTGTTGGTTTTGAAGCTTTTCACTAGTCTGCGGCGCCGAAGCGGTATCTCAGCCCTACGCGGAAAGTGCGCCCATAGTCGGGCCGGTCGAAGGTTGGGGTTGCGAGTTGAAGTTTGCCGTCGCGACTGTTGTTCAGATTGTCGGCGGCGATGAAGGACTGGAAGCCATGCCGCCAGGACTTTGCAAGGTAGGCGTCCCAGATTTGAAAGGGCAACCCACGCGTGCCCCTAGCGGCGTTGAGCAGCCAGTGGCTGTAGAACGATCCGCGCAGGTTTGTGGTGATTCCGAACTTGGGGATGGCATAGTCAACGCGTGTCTGGCCGTGGTGGCGGTGGCGTTGGGCGAGGGGAAGTCTCGTTATTTTGTCGAGGGCGTTGAGGAAGGTGTAGCCACCACTCGCACGCAAATTCTTACTGAAGACGTATTCGCCGTCGAGTTCGATGCCTTGAGTGAAAATTCGGGCCTGGTTGAAGTTGATGAAGGTCTGTCGGCCGATCAAGGGATTGAAGAGCGGCGAGATATTGTAAGTGATAAGAAGACTGTTGAGTTCTTGTGCGGAGCGAGGCGTGCCTACCAAGCGTGTGTCGATGAGGTCGCGAATGTCGTTGCGGAAAAGAGTGACGCCGAGCCGGTAGCGACGGTGGCGGTACATGGTACCCGCCTGGAAGCTCCGGCTGTTTTCCGGGTTGAGGTTCGGATTGCCGAGGACTTGGTAAAAGTTAGCCGGATTGGCGAAGCGGAAGTAGAGTTGGCCAAGGTCTGGTGCGCGGAAGCCCATCCCGAACGATGAGCGTACGATCCAGGACTCGTTGAGCTTGAGGATCAGGCCGACCTTGGGAACCCAGGCGTTGCCGAAGAGCGAGTGATTGGTGTGGCGACCTCCGGCGGTGATGGTTAGCAATCGATTGACAGTCCATTTGTCCTGAATCCAGGTGTCGGCGGTGGTTACTTGTTGGCCGACGTTATCGCCGACCATGCGGTTGGCGCCGCGGTAGAGATTCTGCGCCCATTCGACGCCGCCCTGGATGAAGTGGGTGCTGGCGAGTTGACGGGAGATGGTCGCATCGAGACGATTCAGACGTTCGTTGAGATTTGCGGTAGATGAGTTCAGCGGATTGGCGATGGGCGATGTGAGGTTGTTCTCGTCGTAGCGGGCGCTGTAGGCGCGGGCCTGGAGAGTGGTTCTGCTATTAACGATCCAATCGGCAATGAGGGCATAGCTTTGCGTTGAGTCGTTGGCGAGGCCGTCGACGATGCCGGCCTCAGAGAGGTTGCGGCCTTGATCCTTGTTGCGATATGCGTTGGCGGTGAAGCCAATCGAGAAGGAAGGAAGGAGCTGGTAACGCGACTTAAAGAGAATGTCCTGGCGACCAGTTTGCGGACCTACCGTGGAAGGACTGCTGGGGATGAGACGGTAGGAGTCGAGGCGATTCTGGCCGAGGTTTATGAAGTAGGATCCGCGATTGAATCGGCCTCCGATATCGCCGCGACCATCGAAGGCACCTAGAGTTCCGCCGGAGAAGACGAAGCCGCCCTCGAAGGGTCTGGTGGGTTCGCGAGTGATCATATTGATCACCCCGCCTATGGCGTCGCTGCCATAAAGCGACGAGGCAGAACCTTTGGCGACTTCGACGCGGGTGAGACGATCAGACGATTGGCGGTTGAGGTTGATCGCGCCGCCCTTGATGCCGCGGGCACCGACTATGGGGAGTCCGTCCTGGAGGACAAGGACTTGACGCGAATCGACACCTTGAATTTGTTGGCCTCCTACGGTCGATGTAGCGCCTCGCCTTACAAGTACGCCAGGGATTTCCTGGAGGACGTCTGAGACTCTTTCGTAGCCTGTGGAGAGCATTTGCGTACGGTTGACTGCGTCGACTTTGTTGACGGAGTCTTCCTGGAGTTCTTCCTGACGCGAGGCGCTTACAACGGTGATGCTGGTGAGAAGTGATGCAGGCTTCAGTTGAACGTTCAGGTAATCGGGCTGGGATTCGGCTTTGATCTCAATTTGGCCTTCAAGGTTGAGGGCAGAGACGCTGTAGTTGCCCGCATTTGAAAGCTGGATCGAACAAGCTCCAGTTGTATTGGTTCGACAAGTGGTTTTTCGACCAGAAGTGGTGTGCCGCACGGTAATCGTTGCATTTGCGACGGCGAGGCCTTGTTGGTCGTTGAAACGAAGTTCCGGGGTTTGGCCGAAGGCTGAAGCGGCGAGGAGGAGCAGGGTGCCAATTATTCCGCGCTCCGGGACTTGAGACTGATATAGAAAAGCAGTCAGAAATTTGGTGAGTTTGTTCATTGTGATCTTGTTGGGTTCAAGGCCACAAATCCGCTATGCTGAGGATTCGCGAGCCGTTAACGATGGTTTGCGATGCGAGGGTTCTACCGGTTGCTCCGCCAAAGAATGGCCGGTTGGACCCTTTTACTTTCTGTTTAAACAACTTGCAAGTCATTTGCAACTTGCTTGAACTTGAATATACGACCAGATTGATCCTATTGTCAATAGTCTTTTTCGCTTGAAATTTTTGCGGAGTTTAAAATAGCTTAAATTCGTACCTGACGCCGCTGGTAGAATTGAGGCGGCACACTTTCAATTATCTGAACCAGAGTTTGGGATTTGGTAAGGATCGCTGGGCTAAGACGCGGAAGACGAGTTATGCCTCGCTGGTGGCTTTTGCTGGAAATCCGATTAAGCAGGTGCTGCCGGTGGGATGAAGCTGTTCCGCTTGAGACGGGTGTTTATTTTGATGGGGTCTGGTGGATGCCGGAAGGTGTGTTTTAAGAGTTGCAGAATGATTCCAAGGGAAGCGGGCGGCTCTTTTGGACTTATGTGACGCAATTTATGGCTTTGCCTTCAGGGAATTTGCAGTTATGTGTGGTTGAGATTGACTTGACCAAGCAGGCTGATGAATGGGTGGGGAAATATTAGCCGCTGTTTGAAGGGTCGGGCGGGATCGATCAGGTTTTTCTGCTGAACCTGTAGAAGCTTATTATCCGAGATCAATTATTGATGCGAAGGTAGGGCGGACTTATTGGCTCGAGTTTTGAATTTCAGGGTTGCGCGAAGTTGCGAGAGCATGTGTAAATTCGGCACCAAGGAAGAAAATCTGGGAAGAATAGTAAACCCAAACAACGATCACTACCAGGGATCCCGCTGCGCCGTAGGCCGAGCCTACGGCAGCTTTGCCAAGGTAAAGGCCGATCAAAACCTTACCGATGCTAAAGAGAGAAGAAGTAAGTAGCGCTCCAACGATGACGGGATTCCAGGCAATCTGGGCATTGGGGACGAATTTGAAAATCAAGGCAAAGACAATGGAGATAGAGAAGAATGAGACAACCATGTTGACAATTCGAAGGGTCCATTCCGAGACAGGCAATATCTCGTTGCAGAAGTTACAGAGAGCAGCAAGGCCGGCGCTGAACAGGAGTGAAACGAGTAGAAGAAAGCCAATTGCCAGGACCATTCCGAATGAGAAGAATCTTTCTCGCAACAGGGCGGCGACGTGGCCACTTTGCACTGGTTGTACGTTCCAGATTTTGTTCAAGGCTGAGCGCAGTTCTTCAAAGACACCAGAAGCTCCAAACAGAAGCATGACCATACCCAGGACAGAAGCAGTGATGCTGTCTGAGGGCTTCTGGGCTTGCTCTATGATGGCTTTGACAGCTTCTGCCCCTTGCTGGCCGAGCATGCTCTGCACCTGCATAAGAATTTGAGATTGAGCAGAGGGGAAGCCGAAAACGAAAGCAGCCAGAGAGACGATCAGGATCATCAAAGGCGCTAGTGAAAGGATGGTGTAGAAGGCAAGTGCCGCTCCTAGCCTGGGGGCTTCATGATAGCTCCACGAAGCAAAAGTGCTTCGGATTATGGCACTGAAGCTCATGTCAGGTCAGGGTCAGACGCGTCTTTTGCTTTCGGAGATATCAATCTGTTCCTTGAAACCGGGAATCAGTTCAGAAACAAAGTCTTTCAACCTCATCGCGGCAACACCGATCAATGCGCCTTGGACGATGTCCCATGTTTCGTGAATCTGAGCGTAGCGAGGCGAAGAGGCAGTTTGTTGAAATTCCCGATGTATTGGCATTTGCCTATTCTTGCCGTTTCCTGAGATTGCGGCGAGCGCGACTCCGCAACCAAAGGCTACGCCAAGCATCGTTGCGGGGCTTTTCGCGAAATAGGTTCGCCAATCCGTCAACGCCTTAGTCTTGACTTCCAATTCACCTAAATTCATAAGGAGCTCCTCACGTTGCGCTTTAATTTCGAGTTCTATCTGGTCTGTGCTTTTGCCCATGCAATGTTCTCTTTCACTGAAGCGATAGCCTTTTCCGGGGCCGGACGAATCAGCTTCAATTTAGTCAGTCCGTTGAATATCAAAACTCCAGCTATGACGCCGGTAATGAGGGCTACAACCAGGGCTGCAATCCAGATCGCCATCACAGTGGCAAGTAAATAGACACAAGACAAGAGCAGGAACGCAGTGGCCAGAATTGCGAGAATCGCTCCGGCACCCAAGAACTTCGTAGCGTGACTGGCCTTGAATAATTCGCCACGCGTCTCCTGCATGGCGAGTTGAATTTCCGACCGGACGATCAACTCGACATTCTTGATAACGCTAAGCAAGACCGAGGCGATGGACCGATCTGCAGCTTCAGCCATATTGATTAATCTCTTACCTTGAAGGCTCGCCCGGCGAAGAAGCCAACGACACCCGCAACTATTAGAGAGCGGCCTGGGTGGGATCTCACAAAGGCCCCCACATCGGCCATCATAGCTTTCGCGTCGTGATTGCGAACATATTGCGCAGAGGTTGCAATCTTGTCGGCCGCTCCTCTGGCGAAGTCTTCAATCTTCTTGCCGCCAGGGAGATTTGCGGCGCGTTCATCGATCATGGCTGCGGCGTTGGAGAGCGTCGTTGCGGTTGAGGCTCGACCAGCATCCATTGATTTCGAAGCAGCGTTTTCGATGTCGCAGGCAGTTTCTTCCACAGTCGCCTTCGCATCGTTGTAGCCCGCCGCTACTTTACCGGCAAGGTCTGAAGGGTTGTTACCGAAGTCGGGTGTTGAGTATCTATCTGACATGCATGCTCCTCGTTGGATGGAATCTTTCACCTAGTAGAGCGATAGGGGCAAATAAAGTTTCCTTGAATCGCCTAATGATTCAATAGAAGGATCATGATGACGTCGAAAGTTGCGGTGTTGACTGCCTACCAGAGCCCACTAGAGATTCGCGAGTATGAGGTGGATGAGACGCTTGCTCCCGGAGAGGCGCTTGCCCGAGTTGAGATGGCAGGAATCTGTGGGACTGATGTTCACCTTTGGAAGGGTGAGCTGCCGATTCCGATTCCGGTGATTCTTGGGCATGAGAGTGCAGGACGGATTGCTAAGCTCGGCGAGGGCCTGGAGCGGGATTGGACCGGACAGCCGCTTGCCGTTGGGGACCGGGTGGTCTGGGCTAGCAGCATTGTTTGCGGAGAATGCTATTACTGCCGGATCAAGAAGACTCCAACGCGCTGCTTGAAGCGGAAGGCTTATGGCATCTCTTATTGCTGTGACGAGGCGCCCCATTTGCGGGGTGGGTATGCGCAGTGGATTCTTTTGAGGGCGGGGTCTTCGATTTTCAAGCTGCCGGATACGGTTCCGTTTGAGGCGATCGTTGGGGCGGGTTGTGCGCTGAACACTGCGCTGCACGGGATTGAACGGATTGGAGCGGAGATGGGAGATACCGTGGTGGTGCAGGGGGCGGGGCCGGTGGGGCTGGCTGCGCTGGCTGTGGCGATTGAGAGTGGGGCGGCAAAGACCGTGGTTGTGGGGGGGCCGGCGCACCGGTTGAAGATGGCGCTTGAGTTTGGGGCTGACGCGGTGGTGAGTCTTGATGAGTACAAGACGGTTGAGGCGCGGCGGGCGGCAGTTTGTGATGTGGTGGGTGAGTATGGGGCGGATGTGGTGCTGGAGTGTGTCGGGCACCCAAGTGCGGTGCCGGAGGGCTTTGAGCTTTGCCGGGATGGCGGGAAGTATCTGGTGCTGGGGCAGTACGCAAACGCCGGGAACGTCGAATTTAATCCGCACATCATCACCAAGAAGCAGTTGACAGTGATGGGGAGCTGGGCTTTTGAGGCCCGGCATGTATTGGGAGCAGTAGAATTTTTGGCTCGATCGGCGAAGTGGTGCGAGCTGTTTTCGCGACAGGTGACGCATCGATTTACGCTGGACCAGGCGGATGAGGCACTGGCGACAGTTCGGCGCCTCGAGGCAGGGAAAGCGGTTATTTTGCCGTAATCTTCTTTTGGTTCTTACGAACCTGGGCGGCGAAATCGGCAGCAATGCGTGCCTTGGCAGCTTCACTCAAATCGAGCTTGAAGCTATGAGAGGCGATCGTCTTCCCGGTCTTGACATCAATCAGCTCGAGTCGATGGTCTTCGTTTCGGCCTGTTTGTTTCTTGTACAAAATCTCGGCGTAGGCACCAGAGTGCATCTTGGCAAGCTTCGCCTTGAGATCGGGCTGTTTGAGTTCTTCAATGAACTCAAACGGCAGTTCGGCATCGATAAGCGCTTTTTCTACACTGGCTTCGAGGCCATCCATCTTGTCTACATACACTGATAATTTCTGCTGGGCGAACAAGGCCGCAGAGAGGGTGATTGTGAGAAGAAATGTCTTCATTTGACCCAATCTTAACAAACGTCAATCCATTGAAGAAGCTGAGGCGGTATCATGTCAGATTGGGGTTTGAATGTTCCGCCTTCGACGGGCGCTTGTATTTATGGGTGAATGACGAGGCTGAAGAGCTTCGGCGGATCTTGCCGAAGATCGGCCTTGGGAAGGTGAAACTGGAGCGCGGTTTTGTCTGGATGCCGGATACCGACGGTGTACTGACGGCGATCGAGAAGCAGGTGGTTCCGGTTGGAGTTGAGACCTGGGGACGGCTCTGGCCGGAGTGGCTGCAATCGAGTGAAGATCTAGCGCCAAGTGCGGTTTATTGGGCACATGGGAGTCTGTTTGCCTGGCATCTGATGGAGACGTGGGGCTACCTTCCGGTTCTGTTGAGGGGGCGCGAGGGGTTCGAGGCCCGGTGGGCACCACGATTCGTCGGTGACCAGCGTAAGCTTTTTGAAGAGTATGTTGAACGGATGCCTGAGGCGGCGCGGGCATTGAACTTTAGCAGTGAGAAGGCACCGCGGCTGGAGCGGCGGCGGGTGATCGAACAGACACTGGGGTGGATGCTGGATGCGCAGGCGCGCCGGATTGCGGGCAAGGTGGGGCAGAAGTTTCCGACCTCTTCGATTTACAGCAAGTGGCAGACGGCGCTGAGTCATCCGATTGCCGTGGTGCATGGCGAGAAGGGGACGATTGAGCGCTTTCATAGCGGGATTCTGGGCTGGCAGCGCGGGATCGATCTGGAGGGGGTTTGTGGGTACCGGTTGTTGTTCCGGATTATGGAGCCGCCGGAGGGATCGCGCGAGGGCTGGATGGTTGTGCCTCTGATTGAGGATCTGCTTGAAGAAGGCCGGGAATATTTGCTGCGTGGCGTCGAAGATATGGCTCTTCGAGGTGGAGATTTGGTGGCAGAGGCGGCGTGGCGGAATTTTGAGCTGGCTTCGAATATCTTTCCTTCACTGCAGAGCTATGAAGAGCAAAAGGGCGAGGGATTGTACTTGCCTGGGGAGCGGGTGATTGAGTTTCTGACCCGGTTTGCTCCGTTGCTGGAGCAGGCGGGCTTTCGCGTGGTGCGTCCGGATTGGTGGCGCGAGGGCGACGGGGTTCGTGTCGCGGTGACGGGCAAGCTGCAATCGGAAGAGACGCAAGTTGACGAGCGGACGGCGATGTCGAGCAAGGTGCGGCTGGACTGGGCTGCGCTGCTTGGCGACCAGCCAGTGACGATGGCCGAGCTGAACGAATTGTCGAAGCATACGGGGGAGATGCAGCAGGTCGGTGGCAAGTGGATGCGGATCGATGCGGTGAGTGTGCGCGATGCGGTGAAGTTTCTGAAGGGCGGGCAGAAGCGGGTGCTCACGGCTCGCGAGGCTTTGCGGGAAGTGCTGGGGATGGGTGGCGGTGGAAGGGGTCTCGATATTCGCGAGATCCAGACGGAAGGGTGGATTGGGGAGTTGCTGGATCGTTTGCGGCAACCGGGCGAGATCAAGGAACTGCCTCTGCCAGATGGGTTGCAGGGGGAGATGCGGCCTTATCAGCGGCGTGGATTCTCATGGATGAGCTTTGTGACGGGCTTTGGCCTGGGGGCTTGCCTGGCTGACGATATGGGGCTTGGCAAGTCGCTGCAGATGCTGGCGCTGCTTGCTTCGCGGCATGGTGTGGGGAAGCCGACGCTGCTGGTTTGCCCGACATCGGTGATTGGCAACTGGGAGCGGGAGACGACGAAGTTCTTCCCTGCCCTGAAGCTGATGGTGCATCACGGGGTGGTGCGGGCCAAGGGTGCAGCCTTTGCGAAGCTGGCTCAGGAGCATGATCTGGTGGTAACCAGCTATAGTCTGCTGCACCGGGACGCCGAGACTCTGGCTGAGGTGGAGTGGGATGGGGTGGTGCTAGATGAGGCGCAGAATATCAAGAACTTTGAGACGAAGCAGGCAAGAGCGGCGCGGCAGATTGCCAGCGGGTACCGGATTGCGCTTACGGGAACGCCGGTCGAGAATCACGTTGGTGATCTTTATTCGCTGATGGAATTTCTGAATCCCGGGCTGCTGGGTGGACAGAAGGACTTTCAGGTAAGGTTCTTCAAGCCGATCCAGAATCAGCACAATGTGAAGGCCGTACAGCAGTTGAAGGGGCTGACTTCGCCGTTTATCCTGAGGCGCCTCAAGACGGACAAGAGCATCATCTCCGACCTGCCCGAGAAGATGGAAATGAAGACTTATTGCAAGCTGACGCGCGAGCAGGCAAAGCTTTATGAGGATGTCGTGAATGGGTGCTTTGTCGATCTCGAAGGGCGAACTTCGATGGAGCGGCGCGGGTTGATTCTGGCCACTATTTCCAGGCTCAAGCAGGTGTGTAATCATCCCGCGCAGATTCTGAAAGAACGCGAGGATCTGGCGGGACGCAGCGGTAAGCTGACCCGTTTGACGGAGATGCTCGAAGAGGTGCTGGAGGCGGGCGAGAAGGCGCTAATTTTTTCACAGTTTGCCGAGATGGGAAAAATTCTCGCGCTGCATTGCGAGCAGGTTTTCGGCAAGGGGATTTCGTTTCTGCATGGCGGGACACCACGGCTTGAGCGGGAGCGGATGATTCTCGATTTTGAGAAGCCGGAGGGGGCGAGCCTTTTTGTGTTGTCGCTCAAGGCTGGGGGGACGGGCTTGAATCTGGTGGCGGCGAATCATGTGTTTCACTTCGACCGGTGGTGGAATCCGGCTGTTGAGAATCAGGCCACAGACCGGGCGTTTCGCATTGGGCAAACAAAGACTGTGCAGGTGCACAAGTTCATTTGTATGGGGACGCTGGAGGAGCGGATCGACCAGATGGTGGAAGAGAAGCGGGAGCTGGCAGAGAGGGTGGTTGAGGCTGGTGAGGTTTGGCTAACAGAGTTATCGAACCAGCAATTGAAGGATCTGTTCTCGTTGTCGCGGGAGGCGTGGGAAGACTGATGTCGAAGCACGAGATGGTGACAGCGTTGGGGAGGAATTGGCTGGAGTGGCTGGCTGAGTATCCGGTGGGTGGAGAGCGACTGATGCAGAGCATCGAGTTTCTGCGCCGTGGAGCGGTAGGAGAGTTGCAGATCGATGAAGGGTCTGTGGAGGCGCAGGTGAAGGACCTGGGGCCAGCGCCGTGCCGGGTTGTGTTGCAGTTTACGGCGGTAGCGCGGGAGCAGTGGGATCTGGCGTGGAGTCTAGTGACTCCAGAGGCTTTGCGGGATTATCGTAAGGGTTCGCCGGGACCTGTGTTGCGGAGAGCGCTGGCAGTGGCAGAAGTGAATTTGCTGCCCGAGCGGTATCGGGAAGTGAAGACGGCTTGTTCTTGTGCAGACTGGATGCGGCCTTGCAAGCATGCGCTGGCAGTGTTGCGGGCACTGGGTGAAGAGATTGAGCGGGACCCGATGTTGCTGGTGCGGCTGCGGGGTGGTGGGCCACGTGAAGAAATGGAATTGGTTGAGCTCGAAGAGGGAGGCGAGCCGCTGGGGACGGACGCAAAGAGCTATTGGGGCGAACATCAGGACTGGTCTGAATTTGAGGCCGGGTTGCTTGGAGGAGGGGTGGCGGCCAGGTTGCTCAAGCGCCTGGGGCCAGTGGCAGTATATGGTGTGAGGATGGATCCGGATGCAATGTTCAAGCCCGTTTATGAGGGTGTTGCGGCGGAGGCGAAGGTGATGCTTGAAGGCATCAGAAAGAAGGTTCGTAAATGAAACAGATTTTGCTCTTTGGTTTGGTGGGGATGATGGCTCTCGGGCAGGAGAGCGTGGATCTACCGAAGTTGCAGACGGATCTTGCCCGGGCGCAGAAGACGTTGCTCGACTGGGCCAATTTGGGACGATATGCGGCGGACAATGCAAAGCTGGCGCCGGTGAATGGAAACGAGAAGCGAGTTGTGTTTATGGGTGATTCGATCACCGATGCCTGGGGTAGAAGGGGTGGCAAGTTTTGGCCAGACAGGCCTTATGTCAATCGCGGGATCAGCGGACAGACTACACCGCAGATGTTGATTCGGTTTCGGCCGGACGTGATTGCGCTGGGTGCGAAGGTGGTAGTGATTCTGGCAGGTACGAACGATATCGCGGGCAATACGGGGCCGATGACGCTCGAGCAGATTGAGGGCAATCTGGAATCGATGGCGGAGCTGGCCAAAGCCAACGGCATGAAGGTGGTGATGTCGAGCGTGATGCCGGTTTGCGATTATCACCGGCCACAGATTGCGCACCGGCCGCCAGAGAAGATCATTGCTTTGAATGAGTGGATGCAGGCTTATTGCAAGAAGCACAAGCTGGTTTATCTCGACTACTATTCGGCTATGCTCGATGAGGCCAAGCTGCTTAAGAAGGAGCTGACCAATGATGGCCTGCACCCGAACGATGCGGGTTATGCGGTGATGGAGCCGCTGGCCGAGAAGGCCATTGCCGAAGCGCTTAAGCGCTAGCGACGGTGGCGCAAAAGGCCGTGCAGGTATTCGCCGTAGCTTGAGTTTTTGTAGCGCCTGGATTGCTCTTCGAGTTGATCCGGGCTGAGCCAGCCCATGTGGAAGGCGACCTCTTCGGGACAACCGACTTTGAGGCCCTGGCGCTGTTCGATCGTTTCTACAAAGTTACCGGCTTGGAGTAAGGACTCGTGTGTGCCGGTGTCGAGCCAGGCCATGCCGCGGCCAAGGGCTTCGACGCGAAGCTTGCCGGCGGCGAGGTAGCGGTTGTTGACGTCGGTGATCTCGAGCTCGCCACGGGGAGAGGGCTGGATCGATTCGGCAACCTGGGTGATCGTGTTGTCGTAGAAGTAGAGGCCGACAACGGCGTAGTTGGACTTGGGCTCTTTTGGCTTCTCGACAATAGAGACGGCCTGGCCGTGATCATCCAGTTCGACGACTCCGTATCGCTCTGGATCACGCACCCAGTAGCCGAAGATAGTCGCTCCTTCTGGTTGGGCCGCAGCGCGCTGGAGTTGCACCGAGATGCCGTGACCATAGAAGAGGTTGTCGCCGAGGATGAGTGCGGCAGGGCCTCCGTCGATGAAGGATTTGCCGATGATGAAGGCTTGCGCTAGGCCCTCGGGACGGGGTTGTTCTGCGTATTCGAGCTTGATGCCGAAGCGGCTGCCGTCGCCAAGCAAGCGGCGATAGACGGGGAGGTCAATCGGTGTCGAGATCACCAGGATCTCGCGAATGCCCGCCAACATGAGTGTTGTGAGCGGGTAGTAAATCATGGGCTTGTCGTAGACGGGGAGCAACTGCTTGCTGACCGCTTCGGTGATTGGGTGAAGCCGCGTGCCGCTGCCGCCGGCGAGAATGATGCCTTTCAATAGATCCCCTGTTTAGTCGCCTAGGCGAAGATGCCGTCGTGGACGTTGCCTGCCGTATCGGTGAGACGGAAGTCTCTACCAGAATAGCGATGTGTGAGCTTCATGTGATCGAGGCCCATAAGAGCGAGGACAGTCGCGTGGAAGTCGTGAATATGCATACGGTTCTCCGATGCGTGATAACCGAAGTCGTCTGTGGCGCCATAGGTAAAGCCGGCTTTAACGCCGCCGCCGGCCATGAAGAGTGAATAACCGTATGGGTTGTGATCGCGACCGTTACCACTTTCTGAAACCGGAGTGCGCCCGAATTCACCAGCCCAGATGACAAGAGTGTCTTTGAGGAGACCACGGGACTTGAGATCCTTGAGCAAGCCGGCGATGGGCTTGTCGACTTCAGCCGCGTTTTCGTTGTGCTTGGCGAAGAGGTCGGAGTGCTGATCCCATTTGTAGCTGTGGGTGCACTGGATGAAGCGGACGTCTTGTTCGGCGAGACGGCGGGCGAGGAGACATTGCCAGCCGAAGTCTGCGGTCTTGGGATCGTCGAGGCCGTAGAGCTTCTTGGTGGCTTCGGATTCTCCGGATACGTCGAAAACTTTGGCGGCTTCCGATTGCATGCGGAAGCCCATTTCAAAGGACTGGATGCGGGTTTCGAGTTCTTCGTCGAGCTTCCATAGATCCTGATGCTTGCGGTTGATCGCCTGGATCATGTCAAGCTCATAGCGCTGCTGCTCGCGATTGAGACCCTGGTTGACGAGGTATTCAATCGGCTCCTTCTGGATATCGTTGACTTGCATACCAGCGTTGCCGATGGCAGTGCCCTGGACGGAGCCGGGAAGGAAGCCGGATGCCCAGTTTTTTGAGCCACCATGAGAGAGAGCGGGCTTGATAGTTATGTAGCCGGGGAGATTACGATTCTGCGAGCCGAGGCCATAAAGGACCCAGGAGCCCATACAGGGGCGTGTGAAGGTGAAGGTGCCGGTGAAGGTCTGAAGCAAGGCTGCGCCGTGGTCTACGCCTTCGCCAACCATGGAACGTACGACGCAGAGATCGTCGGCGCACTCGCGGATGTTGGGCAGTAAATTGCTGATCGGAATTCCGCTCTGGCCACAGTTCTTGAAGGTCCATGGCGACTTCATCAGATTGCCGGTTCTGCCAGCGGCAAAGGTGAGGGGCTGCTTGATGGGGAGGGGCTTGCCGTCGTTTGCGTCGAGGTAAGGCTTGGGGTCGAAGGTGTCGATCGAGGAAGGGCCGCCGTGCATGAAGAGGAAGATGACGCGCTTGGCGCGGGCCGGGAACATGGGCGACTTGGGAATCAGCGGATCTGTAGAGGAATCGGCGAGCAGCGAGTGGAGGCCCAGGGAACCGAAGCCGCAGCCGGCGGCACGAAGCATGCCACGACGGGAGAGCTGAGAGTTTCTGGGAGCTTTAGTTAGAAACGAGTTGATGTCCATGGTTGGTGAGTCGCCTTAATAAACGAAGATGAATTCGTTGGATGCCATGAGAGCGTGAGTGAGACTGGTCCAGGCTTTGCTCTCGTCAATCTGGTCCCACTTCTTGCGGAAGTTTTGCAGGTAGGTAAGGCTGCGGTCGACTTCGCTGCCATCTGCGTTGCGGCCGAGAACGCGCAAGTAGATCTCTTCGACCCGGCGCTTGTCCTGTTGTTCCTGCTTGAGAATCTTGTCGGTCAGCGACTTGGCTTCTCGTATGACCAGCGGGCTGTTCATCACGAAGAGGGCCTGGGTAGCGACCGTGGTGGAGGTGCGCTTGCCGTCGGGGGTTGCGGCATCGCCGAAGTCGAAGAGCGTATAGAGAGTGGGCAGATTGGAACGGCGCAGCGGCAAATAGATGCTACGCCGATTGGTCTTCTCGGGATTCATGCTGATGCGATTGGCGCTGGTTTCGCCGTCGGTTCCAACGCCAGGATCGAGGGTGCCGCCCATCGTCAGATCGAGGTCGCCACCGAGGGCGAGATAGGCATCACGGATTTCTTCGATGCTGAGGCGCTGGCGCGGATAGCGCGAGTTGAGGCGGTTTTCAGGGTCTTTTGCGTTGGTTGCTTCATCGAAGACAGCGCTCATCTGATATGTGCTGGAGAGCATGATCATACGGTTTATCTTCTTGATGGACCAGCCGCTGTCGATGAAGGTTTTGGCCAGATAATCGAGGAGTTCGGGGTTGTTGGGACGCTCGCCGAGACGGCCAAAATTATCGGGGGTGCGGACGATGCCGTCGCCAAAGTGGCCTTGCCAAATACGGTTGGCCATTACGCGGGCGGGCAAGGGATTTCGGGGGTCGACGAGCCAGTCGGCAAATTCAAGGCGACCGCTTTTGGTCTTGACGGGCGGGCCGGGGGCGTAGAGGCTGAGGATTGCAGGAACGGTGCGCTCGACCGGGTCTCCGAGATTGTGATAGTCGCCTCGTACGAAGATCTTTTGATCCATCGTCTCGCCTTCGATAACAGCGCAAGCCATTGGGATTTCTTTGGTTGGCAGTGCGTTTTCGATCTCTGCCGATTTGGCCAGCAATACCTGTACTTCGCTTAACTTTTCAGGTGTGAGCGTGGCGAGTTGTTCGGCCTTAGTTCGGTAGAGAGGGCCACCATCCTGCCAGACGGAGACGAAGAAGGGATAGTTGTCCTTTGTGAGCTTAGGACGTGGGCCGACGACTTTACCGGCGCCCGGAAAGCTCTGTTGAGCTTGCTTCCACCAACTGAGATCCTGGTCGTACTGGTAGGCGCCGCGGCGGAATTCTTCCTGATATTCGGCGGCGATGTCTTTACGATTGGCGTCGGTGGCTGCGCGCCATTTGGCGAGTTCCGGACGGCTGGACGGCTTTAGATAATCGACCCAGCGGGTGAGATCTTTTTCGCTTAGCTTCGTGTCGGCGGCAACGACAGCCAAGGATTCGTTCTTCTGGTAAACGCGATGTGTGGCCAGCATTGCATCGGCGATCTGCTTTTCGCCCTCGTTGCGGGACTTGTGGGCATCCTTGTCGAAGTCGATGATCTTCACGACCTTCTTCTCGATTTCGTTATAGTCCGACCATTGCTTCTTGAAGGCTTCGAATTCGCCGGGAGGGGCCAGAGGGGTCTGGATGGGGTCGCCTGTTTCGCCCTTCTCGTAGCTCAGCGTAGAAGAGAAGATAGCGGCCATCTGGTAATAATCTTTGGTGGCGATAGGGTCGAATTTATGGTCGTGGCAACGGGCGCAATTTGCGGTCAAGCCGAGGAAAGCTTTTGCAGTGACTTCGATCTGGTCATCGACCACGTCGTAACGCTTGAGGGGCAGATCTTTTTGGGCGAGGGCCTTTTTGCCCAAGGCGAGGAAGCCCGTGGCCACGATGCCCCGGTAGCCGACGCCGGACTTGGGATCAGCAGCAAGGATGTCACCGGCGAGTTGCTCGCGGACAAATTGGTTATACGGCATGTCGTCATTGAAGGCCTGTACGACATAGTCGCGATAGCGCCATGCGTGCGGGTATCGATGATCTTCGTCGCTGCCTGTTGAATCGGCGTAGCGCATGACATCGAGCCAATGGCGTCCCCAACGTTCGCCGTAGCGGGGTGATGCGAGGAGGCGATCAACCACTTTCTCAAAAGCATTGGGGGACTGGTCGGCGAGGAAATCTTTCAGTTCCTGTTCGGTGGGAGGGAGGCCGGTGAGGTCAAAGGTGGCCCGGCGCAAGAGAGTGGGCTTGTCGGCTGGCGCAGCTGGTTTGAGGGAGTTCTTCTCGAGGCCGGCGAGGATAAATTGATCGAGCGGATTTTTGGCCCAATTCTTTTGAGTCGTGGCTGGAGGTGTCAGCTTGGCAACGGGCTTGAAGGCCCAGAAATTCTTGTCTGCGTCGGAGATCACTCCGCGCAAAGCGACAGGCCGAACACCGACGCCGCTGAGAGAATTACCCGCTACCGGTGTGGCTGCGGGAGTGGGTGCACCAGCGGCAATCCAGTCTCGAATTCCAGCGATCGCTTCTGGCGAGAGCTTACCTTGCGGGGGCATTTTGATCTGATTTTCGTAATTGAGTACCTGGACGAGGACGCTCTTCTCAGGGTCGGATGGCTTGCCGAAAATGCCCATGGAGGCGGCTTCCTTGAGGGCATCCGGAGAACTGAGGTCGAGGCCACCGCTCTTCAACTTTGGGTTGTGACAACCCTGGCATTTGGTGGCGAAAAGAGGTCTGGCGTTCTTCTCGAAGACTTCGATTTGAGCCGGGGTCTGGGCCTGGGCGAGTCCGAGATTTATAAGGATGAGAGCGGTAAGGGAGCGCAAGAACAATACCTCACGATTGCAAGTGACTGACAGCGAAGGGCTCGTCTGTGATTGAGATTCTATCATTTTCGGCAAAGGAGGCTAAACTAAAGATGAAATGATCTTCATGCGCATTTTACTGTCGCTTGCGTGTGCCGGAGTGGCTTTGGGGTGGCAACCCGCAAAGCAGCCGCTGGACCGCGCCGTTGAAGAATTCAAAACCATGACGCAGGAATTGGGGCTGCGCGGCGATAGCCCGGCAGCGAAGAATGCGCGGGGTTCCTTTGTCAGTGGCTGGCACGGGCGAGTCTTTGAGAATTTTCGCAATGACAAGTTGGATGCGACCCCGCATGAGGTGGTGCAGCGCGGGGGCTCGCGAAACCTGTTGCGGCGGAATCAGTTTGGGTTCAACGTGGGTGGCCCGTTGGTTATCCCGAAAATTTACGAGGGATCGCGGAAGACGTTTTTTAACGTGTCCTACGAAGGAGTACGCGAGCGAATCGGGCGCTCGTATCTAAGCACCGTTGCAATCGACGCAGAGCGTGTTGGGGACTTCTCGAAGACAGTGGATGCAGCGGGCAATCCGTTGCCGATCTACGATCCTCAATCGACTCGGGTCAATTCGAATTATGACCCTACTCAACCCGTGACTGTGAGTAATCCGCAGTATGCACGCGACCCATTTGTGGGGAACTTGATTCCGGTTACGCGACTTGACCCGGTTGCCATGAAGACGCTGGAATTTTACCCAAGGGCCAACTCAAATGCGGGGCCTTTTTTCAGAAATAACTACTTTGTCTTTTCACCCGAGACGAATCAGGCGAATGGCATGATCTTCAAGGTGGACCACACGCTGGGCGAGAGGCACCGGCTGACCTTCAACGGGTCGTTCACAAGCGGGTTGGCAAAGGCACCGAGACTCTTTGACACCATTGCCGACTCTGGCTTGAACGATCGCGACTTCAGCGCACGTCGCGGGGTACTGGATTGGACCTTTACGCGCAACGCTTCCACTGTGCATGCGCTGACCTTCGATGTGCAGTCGGACAAGACAGAGAGTGGAAGGCCAGGCCAGGAAGGTGCGCTCGCCACGATTGGCCTAAAGGGTCCTTTGCGGGATGCGTTTCCGGCCTTTCGATTTGGGGCTTATCTGTCGACCGGCCGCGTGAATCCGAATATCGTGAGCGGGCACAATTACTACTACCTGACAGATGCACTATCGACAAGAGTGGGCAAGCATCGCCTGCGTGGTTCGGCACAGTTTCGCCGCTATCAGGTGAATGGGTATTTGCCGCGCTGGCCGGCGGGGTCGTTCGATTTTGGACCTTCGCTAACTTCGCTGCCTGGAGTTAATAATACGGGCCATGGCTTTGCCAGCTTCCTGATTGGACTGGCTGAAGGTGGGGCCGCAACCATTGTGGAACATCCTTCTTATTGGCGTGGAAACTATATGCGGCTGAGTGGAGCCGATACGTATGAATATGCGAAGAATCTGGTGATCACTATGTCATTCGCGATGGAGTTGACTGGTGCGCGGAATGAGAAGTACGACCGCTTTAGCAGCGTCGATCTGAGCGAGATCAATCCAGCCAACGGCAGGCCTGGGGCGTTGATCTTTGCCAACCGCAACGGAGTCGGCCGCGCCTTGCAGAAAGCTATTTGGAGGCCAGAGACCAGCATCGGCATCGCCTGGAACCCGGGCGGGAATTCAAAGAGTGTCGTGCGTTTGAGTTATGGCCTGAGCCATGGCGGAATCCCGATTTACACCACGCAGTGGGCCACGCAAGGCTTTGTTTCTCAGCCCACTTATGTTTCTTCGAACATTCAATTGAGCCCGGCATTACGGCTCAGGGATGGTGCGCCGGGGCTGGATCGTCCTCTGCCAGACCTGCGCCCGGAAGGAGCGAATTTCACAATTGCCGATCTGGTGCAACGACAGGGTAACGTGCCGCGCTACCAATCGGCTGGCTTGTCTTATGAGAGGTCATTGCCGGGACAGACGGTGTTGAGTGTGAGTCTTGGACATGCGCGAGGGCAGCGGCTTTTTGCCCCAAGCAATACGGCCAACCCAAATGCGATTTCGCTGTCCTACCTGGGTGAGCGGGATGCCTTGAATAGCGAAGCGTTTCGCCGCACGATTCGACCCTACCCGCAGTATCAGAAATTCAGTCTCTTCAATTCCTGGCCTTCGGGTAATTACAAGCGGAATGCGGCTGTGGTTCGCGCAGAGAAGCGATCGGCAAATGGACTGGTTTTGAATTCGACCTATGAGTTCTCGAAGCAGATGGACGACTACTCGGGCCCGGTTGGCGTTCAGGATTTTTACAACATCAAGAACGAATGGAGCAAGACTTTGAGCAACAATCCACACCGGCTTTCGTTGAGCTTCAGTTATGAATTGCCGGTTGGGGCAAAGAAAGCCTTCCTTGAGTTTCAAGACTGGCGGCGTTATCTAGTGGACGGCTGGGCCGTGTCGGGAATCACTTCGATGCAAAGTGGCGAGCCGCTGGGATTGCGACCGCAGTTCAACAATACCGGTGGAGTGATTGAAGCCCTGCGTGTGAATCTGGTGGATGGAGCGGACCCACACTTGGCGAACCCCGGTCCGAACCGGTGGTTCAACACGGCAGCCTTCGCGCAGCCACCCGACTTCACTGCCGGTAATGGCCCCAGAACCCATCCGCAACTGGTGGGCCCTGGATCGCAGAACCACGACCTGTCGGTAAGCAAGAGATTCGCTTTATCCGCTGAGCGAGTGGTGGAACTCACAGCGACCGGATTCAATTGGACCAATGTTGGGAACTGGGCCGACCCCGATGTGGTGATTGGCCCAGCATCGGCACCGAATGTGAATGCGGGCCGCAGTATTGAATCGAGAGGTGGACGAGTGGTCCAATTAGGGTTGAGGTTGAGCTTTTGAGACGGCTGAGCTTATTGACGCTGATGCTGGCTACCGTTCTGAATGCGGAAGAGGCCCAACCTGCGCCCAAAGCAGCGCGGACGTTGGTTCGTGTTACGGCTGGGGAACAGCAGCCTTCGTTTGAGAAGAAATCCTTCGCGGCAAAGCTTGATGGCAACCCGGCGAAAGTCTTGAGGGTACTGGGGCCAGAGGATGATCTCGTGCTTTTGCTGGTGCTCGACTTAAGTGGCGACCAGGCTCTGGTAGATGCTGCGCGGGATGCGTTGATCAACCAGATTCAGACGCTCCGCAAGAATCATTGGGTGGGCCTGATGCGGGCGCAAGATCGCTTTGAAGCGATTGTGGATCCCACAGCAGACCGGGATAAGCTAAGCGCAGCTGTGAAGGATTATGCGGCGACCGGGAAGGCTGGCCTGTTGAACACGGTTGAGGTGGCGGCAGCCTTGGGGCAGCGGCTTTTGCAGCGGAGTGGTGTGCGCGTGGCTGTGATGTACGTGACCGATAGCAACATCGCGAATTATCGCGAAGACTACACCAACCCGGTTATCAATTCGAGCGACTCACGGGACTTGAGCCGCAAATTTCCCGATGAACTAGTGAAAGAGAAGATTCAGAAGATCTCAGATCAACTGGCGAAGTTTGAGACTCCAGTGTATGTTGTGCAGTTGAGTTTCTTTGGAGATGCGATCAATCAGGCTTATCAGCGTGGGCTCTTGCAACTAGCGGAAGAGTCTGGTGGATCAGGAGTATTTTGCCGAAGCCAGGGAGAGATTCCGGCAGCGATTGAACAGGTATTGACGGCAGCTTCGAGTCACTGGAGCATTGCCGTTGAACTGAAGAACCCGAAGCTGCGATCGGTGAATGTAGCTCTTCGCAACGGGGAGCGGGAAGTACCAAGCCGGGCGCGCTTTGCGCTTGGAAAGTGAGTCGCGCATGAAGAAATTCGCAATAGCTGTGATGGTGGCGTTGCTGGCGTTAGCTGGTTGGCTTGGTTGGCGTGCGGAGCATCAGCGAAAGGTTGCCATGGATCGCGTGACACAACTCGAGGGAGAACTGGCCAAGCGTGGCGTTGTCATCCCTCCGGTGGAAGAAGCTGTTGCCGAACGAGTGGAGCCTGCGCCGGTCAAGCCCTCTGTGGCACCAAGAGAGGCCGTCGATGTCAGCAAGTATTTGCGGATGATCGATGAGTTGCGCAACCGGGCGCATGAGTTGGAGAAGGATCTGCAGGGTTCGCGGCAGGCCGAGGAACAGGCGCATGAACGTACCGCCACGCAGGCGGACGAAGCCAAGAAGTTGAGTGAGCAGGTGGCTAGCGTCAAGGAAGATGGGCTGCGGCAGCAAAGGGTGAGCGAGGCTCTTGACACGGAGTTGAAGTTCAAAGCACAGCGCCTGATACAAGTAGAGACCAGTGAGAAGTTGTTGCAGGAAAAACTGAGCAAGGCAGAGTTGGCAGCCAAGCGGGTGGTTGTGGTTTCCAAGGATGTCGAGGACCTGAATCGCAGGCGTGAGGCTACTTTGCTGACACTGGAGCGGCGGTACCGGGATGTGACGGATCTCTACCGAAACTTCAGCCTGAGCATGCAGACGAGGGAGAACCCGGGACAGGGATTGCAGGCGGGAGACCTATCGCGGATTCAAACGGCGTTGCAGCAGGCCGAAGAAGAGTTGCGGCAACTGCGAAGCCTGAATGCCAGGGTTGCGGAATTAGGGCGGGGAAAGTAAAAAAAAGGCCAACCCGGAGGCTGGCCTTTTCGTTTGCTCCGGCTATTTAGAACTGGAACTGTAAAGTGACGTTCATCAGAGGCTGGCCACCGAGAGATGCCGTGCGCGGGTCATCCTGCAGTTTGCCAAAGGTTGCGGGGTTGCGGAAATCCACTGTGGTTGTGGGTCCGGAAAAGTTAAAGGTCTTGAAGGCATTTTGCATATCCCAGCGGAATTGCGCTCTCACTTTCTCCTTGATCATGAAGTTCTTCTGAGCTGAGATTTGAGCCCAGGCCATGCTGGGGCCGGTGAGGATATTGCGACCTGCATTGCCGATTCGGTAAGAATCGGGGTAGGCGAAGGCAGACTGATCGATTACGGCAGGGCGATTGTTGAGAACGAAGCGGTCAGGACCACCGTTGTTCCACTTGTTGAAATCGTAGTCTGGAGCGCCGACCAGATTCGGGCGGCGTGCACCGGCAAAACCGGGCCAGTAATTATTGGGGCTATTGGTAAAGCTGAAGTTGAGCGGGTTTCCGGTTTCCATCGTTTGGATAGTCGAAATTTGCCACCCTCCGAAGAGCACATCTTTAAAACCACCGCCGCTCATCCACTTCTTGCCTTTGCCAATGGGCAGTTCGTAGTTTGCGGTGGCGATAAAGCGATGCGTCCGATCATAGCCGGCGCGAGCCTTTTCTAATCGACGGTTCTGGATGGGGGCCACGCCGCCGCCAGAGTTATCGGTATCGGCGCTGTTGATTGCCTTTGACATGGTGTAGAAGGTGTTCAAGTAGAAGCCCGAGGACATGCGCTTTTCAAGTTTGATCGTTCCTGAGTGGAAGGTGGAATGACCAAAGTTGGAACGCATGGCAATGTTGCCAAACTGCGGATAGGGGCGGAGGTTTTGAGCTGAGGCCAAAGCGGCGTCCCGCTGTGCGGGAGTAGATGAGGCCATGAAGTCGCTACCGAAGCTATTGGCTTCCCAACGTTCGATCAGACCTACGCCGCCCGATGCCTGATAGCTGCCTTCGATGAGGTAGTCGCGGGCAAATTCATGCTGGATGCTGAGGTTCCAGTTCATCACGTAGGGATTGCGCAAATTCGGATCCCACTGGCTGACGTTGCGACCGCTGAAGTTCGTTCCGAGGAAGGGACTGGTGCCGTTGACGATTACCGGTGATCCCGGCATGATCCCCCTGCTGATCTGGTAGATCGGAGTCGGATCACCCGGAAGAGGCTGTTGCACAGCGGTGCCGACATATTCGTCATATTGGTCGCGGCCCGTGGGGAATTTGACGTCCACCGTGTAGAAGCCGAAGCCGCCACGAAAGACCCATTTCTGCCACGGGTGCCAGGCAAGACCCAAACGAGGATTGAAGTTGTTGCTATCGCGCTTGTTCAGGCCTGATTTGGGATGGGTCACACCACCCTTGCGGCCCGTAAGCGTATCAGTGGCGTTCGGATCAAACTGGCTCATTGCTCCGTACTTCGTATTGTAGGGATCTTCGTTGGAATAACGCAATCCGACGTTGGCTGTAAGCGTTGGCGTTATCTTCCAATCGTCCTGGAAGTAGAAGCTGTGGATGGAGGAGCGAGGCAGCCAACTGGTCAACTCGGAACGGAAAGTGGCTGAAGTTACATAGCCACTCAGGAAGCCGGCGAAGGGGCTGCCGGTGTTTGGAACGGCATTGCCAGCCGGTTGCAATCCAGTGGTGGACCCAGAGAAATCAAAAACGACCGGGTTAGCTAAAGTTGCCGAATTCAAACGGAAGCGAAGCAAGTCATAGCCCATCTTGAAGGCATGCGTGCCTCTAATGATCGACAAGTCATCACGGAAGGAAAGGGTTTCGTTCGCAAAGCGGCTGGGGGTTGCACCACTTAGGCCGTACATGGTGTTCGGCGAGTTACGATCACCACTGCCAAAGGCGGGCATCAGATCCCCATTCACATTTGGAATGCCAAGCTTGGACGCCCAATCCTCCTGGTATGAGGGGACAATCGTTTGCCCAGCACGGCGATAGTAGCCCACGCGAGCATCATTCACCACAGTGGGAGAAAGGATGTAGGTCTTACCGAAAGACATGTTCTGGCTTCGGCTGGGATTTCGGTTGCCGGACGAACCATCAAAGACGCCGCGATCGGGGCGAATATTCCAGGGCCGCTGCAAGCCAGGCAGGAACTTGTTGTCAGTCCAGGAATAGTAGATTTTGAACTTGGAGCTGAACTGATGATCCAGCCGCAGATTCATATCGTTTTGATAGACCTGAGCCAGTTCATCAGCGAGGTAGTTGCCTGTTGCGCCGGTGGAATTGAAGGCACCAGCGCGATTGGGCTGCTGCCAGGGATCGAATTCGAGCACCTTGCGAGCAACTGGGTCAATGCGGCTGGTAGGAATGCGATTGCCTGCGAATTGGTCGCGCAGCCAGACACCGTTGACTTGACGAGTTGTGGCAGGATCAAAGATCGGGTTGGCGCCGGCAAAGGTGAAATCACCCTGGCGCATGCCGGGACTCGGGACAGATGCGTCAACTTGGGCGACTTTCTTTTCGTGTAAACGCTGGAAGCCGAAGAAGAAGAATGTCTTGTTGCGGCCATCGTAGATTTTAGGAATCATCACAGGCCCGGATATGTTGGCATCAGGCATCATGAAGAAGCCAGGGACGCCGTTGGGGCGGGTAGAAGTTGCCTGGGAAGACTGCAGACGATCAAAGAACAAGCGGTGTTGCATATTGCGTGTGCGACCAAACCAGGAGCCCATGCCGTGCAGTTCGTTGGTGCCGCTCTTTTTTACTGCGCTGATAACGCCGCCCGCAGAGTGACCATATTCGGCAGGAGGCAATGTGGTGATTACCTTTACTTCAGCCACTGAGTTCAACATCGGACGGCTGGTCTCGGTACCGCTATTTTGATCGTTGCCATTTACGCCGTCTTCAAAGAGGCCGATCGCCCCGGCGCGCTGGCCGGCCAGGTGATAAGCACCGAGGCTGCCACCGAAGGCATAGCCACCAGTGGTCATACCGGGGACGATGTTCATTGTTGAGTTTACGAAGCGTTGGTAGAGCGGAAGGTCATAAAGCACCTGGCCCGTAACCACGGTGCCCGTAGAAGAGGTTTCTGTTTCGAGCAACGGAGAAGCAGAAGTAACTTCCACTGTTTCTGTAAGACTTCCGACTTGTAGAGCGACGTCTACAGCGAGTGTGTCGCCTGTGCGAAGATCCACAGTCTCGGTCATCTTTTTGAAGCCCGCACCTTCAAAGACAACCTTGTACTGCCCTGGTTGCAGAGACAGGACGCGGTAGATCCCTTCATTGTTGGTAATGCCGTTGGATGTGATGTTGGTGGCGGTTTGAACAATGAGCACTTTCACATTCGGGACAACGGATCCACTGGAATCTGTGGCTCTACCGGTAATTGTGGAAGTGCCGATCTGCGCCCACATTGGAGTGAGAAGTGAGGCGAGTACTGCAAACAAGGCTAGTTTCTTCGTCATAGACAATCCTCTTTGAATTGAGATTGGATTTAAAAATTAAAGCTAGCCATGGAGTATATATCTATTCGAGCAGCCTCACTAAATATTTTTTAGTCCTGAATAATGCAATCTAATGCATCATTTCCGACGGACAATCACAAGCCAATCTTCAGCCGGGCTTTCTGGAGGAGTACCCAAATCAACATTGCTTGCCCCGCCACGAACGACATCAACTGTGCTCTTTTGCAATGCGCCACCCGTTCTTGGATTGAACCAGCGCACTGTAAAATTTCCGCTCACACCAGTTAGCTCCAGTGAGCCAGGGCCTCCCTGCGGGAGATAGAGCAAATACACTTCCCCCTTTTTTGAGAACAAGAAGCGACCCTCACTGGAGTCGGAACCTTCCATCTGCCAAAAGGGAATTTTGTTCTCCCTGAATAAAGACAGCGCGATACGGCAGTAATCCCAGCTTTTGTCGCGGCTGCGGAAGTCTTCGGCGACAAGGTCATTTTCGGCAAGTTGGTAACCGAAGTAATATTCGACACCTGCGCCGCCGGCGAGCAGATTTCCCCAGAGCGTCTTCTTGCGAATGTCGTGCATGTTGTGGATCGATTTGCCCTGACGGTCTTTTCCGGCGAAGCCCTGGTAGCCGTCGTCTGGAGGCACGCCGTGTGCAGCCGACCCTTGCTCATCGTTGGCCACAATCCATTTGCGTCCGGTCCTGGCGGATTCTCGTCGCCATTGCAGGGTTCGCTGATTCACCTGATCCCAGTGCATCTGCAGCGAGGCACCCGTCAAAACGGATTGCTCACCGACAAGTTTTGAATAGACGCGATCCTGCCAGGGCGGGAAGGTATGGACTACGGTGTGATGATGATACGGATCGGTGTCGCGAATAAACTTGGCCATGTCTCGCTGCTCTTCAGGAGACTGCGTGTTCTCTTCTCCAAGATTCCAGTTGAGAGCCAACTGATAGCCGAAGCGCGCGATCAATTCCCGCAGATAGAGCTTACGCTCGGGGCCAAGCCGGCCACCATCCATGGCAGCGGGGACGGTGCCTTTGCGGGCCTCGGAGCCGATGCGGTCGTCATCGTTTTCCTGTTCTTGAAGCTTGAAGTGCAGGTAAAGCCCCTTGGCCTGGGCATGGTCAAAAACGATCTGCCATTGATCGAGCTTTGAGACGTCCATGCGCAGCTTGGCTGCAGGAGAGTCCTGGGGCGCGGAGGCATGAGGCCAGACATTGTCGCCATCGCCGCCTGCGGCATAGGTCAGGAAAGAGATGGAATTGAGGCCCTTCGAGGAGAGGTAGTTCAGGGCACCGATCAAGCCCTTGCCTTTGCCATCTTTCCAGGTTGGATCTCCTGTCTTCCAATCCCCGATGTGGGGGGCGTATTTCTTGAGGGGCACTTTGCGCGTGACCGTTCCATCGAAGTCTTCGTAGGCGAGTAGGGTTTCTGGCGAGTCTGTTCCGGCCTTGAGAAAGTATTCGTTATTTCCGGCGAAACGCAGGTAGTGCTCGCCAACGTAATCGAGCCTGCCTTTGGCCCGGAAATCTACACCGTGCTTGTCGGAGGTGCCAATCTTAAGTGAACCAGTATCGCCATCAACTCCTGCGACGGGGGTGCCCGATGCATTGTCAGTAACCGCTACACGAGGGCCCTTGATCATCGAAGCTTTGTAGGTCCATTCGCCGGCCTTGTCAGGAGCGAAGTGGACCCTCCATTGATTTCCGGCAGTGGCAGAAGTAACTCCTGCGTTGCCATCGGCCGCGAAGTATCCAGGCACACGATAAATGGGGCTGCCTGATTTGTGCGTGAAGGTGACATCAAGCCTATAGTCTGTGAAGGGGTTTTCCGCGCCGTCTTCCGCAGCCTGCGGGCCGGCCCAGGTGAGAGTTAGTTTGTGCCAGAGCTTGCGCTCGCCGGTGACACTCGCCGGGGCGGCCAGTGCGGGTAGAGTGATCACCGCAAAGAGTGCGGCACAGAAAATAGAATGTTTCATTTATGCTCCTGAGCAACCTTGTAAAGCTGGCTGCGAAATCCTGACGAGATATCGGTCAAAAATACGGCTGCGTCCGAAGGCCGGCCGTCTGCGATCGCCTGGTACAACCGTTCATGTTTCAGATACTGCAGGCGAAGGTCGATCGTGGCATTACGCAGGCCGCAGGCGAAGAGGCAACCAACCACGGTCATCAGTGCCCGGGCTGCCGATGGGTTGCCGGCAAGATCCCACAGGCACCGATGGAAATCCAGATCTTCGGCAAAAAACCTGGTAAAGCTGCCGGATTCCGAAGCTTCGCGCAAACGTTTCAAATGCCGGCGAAGCTCTGTGAGCCCGGCCTCAGTGCGGCGGCATGCCGCCCATTCCATGACCTTCGGTTCGAGCCAATCGCGCAACTCGCACATCTGCGACATTTCTTCCACCGTCGGATCGACGACCGAAGCACCCCGGTTGATGCGTTTCATGACCAAGCCACGTGTCTCGAGTATCTGCAGCGCTTCTCGAACCGGAATCGAACTGACTCGAAAGCGAGAGCCGATTTGGCGTTCGACCAATCGTTCTCCTGGCGAAAAGTTCCCGGAGATGATTTCGCCTTCAATCGTGTTTGCAATTGTCTCGGCGATCGAGATTTGCGGCATTTGCCGAATGGATTTTTCTGTGCTCATTTTTAACTAGAATTGCAGGCGTAGGCTGAATTGAAGTTCACGCGAGGCCCTTGCGCTGGTCACCTGACCGAAACGGGCATTGATCTGCCTGCCTTGCGGATCGAATCTCGCGGCAGTGTCGATACCGTCGTACTGCGTATGGTTGAACAGATTATAGAACTCAGTGCGGAACTGCAGAGCAAACCGTTCCGTGAGCTTGAAGTCTTTGCCAAGAGTTGTGTCAAAATTTGTGATTCCGGGCCGCCGAAAGACATCCCGCGGCGCATTGCCAAATTCCAGCCGCCCGGGGGCACCAAAGGCCGAGGTGTTGAACCAGTTCGAGAACGAACGGTTACCTCGGGCCAGCAGCGGATTTTGCAACATCCAGACACGTGGAGCGTCACCACCACCGGTACGATCAACGCCGTCGGCATAGGCAAAAGAAATACCGGACGGGAAGCCTGAAGCAAATGTGGTGATGCCGCTTAGAGCCCATCCGTGAAATACGTTTCGGGCGAATCCGTTGTTTTGGGCAAAGGCAAGATTGGGAAGCTTGTAGGAGTAATTTGCGACGAAGACATGAGTCTGGTCGAAGGGGAGTTTCCCGTAGAGATAGGTGCGGTAGTTTGTGAACATCGGAAGAGAGCTGGAATCTTCGTCCGACAAGCCCATCGCCTTAGACCAGGTGTAGGCGATACCGTATTGTAATGGGCCCGCTCTGCGCTTGTTCAAGCTGACCTGCAGGCTGTGGTAGTTAGACCAGCCGACATCTTCGGCACGCAAACTGACGTTGGTGAATCCAGGGATGGGGCGGATGAAGTTATCGGGTAAAGGCCGATTCGTTGTCGTATCAAGAGATGAGGGCAGGAAGCGTGTTCCTGGGGCGAGCGTGTTCAACTGACGGCTGTGGCGCAAATGGCGGCCCGTGTTGCCAACGTAGGCCGTGTCGAGAAGTATTCCTCCGGGCAGTTTTTGTTGAATACCGAAGGACCATTTGTAAACGGTCGGGATATTTTCCCATTTGGGATTAAAGGCGAAAACTTCATTGGTCGGGAAGGTCGCACCACCGACGGTTCTCAAGCTGGGGATGGTTTCAAAGAAAAGATTGGGCACATCGACGATGGGAGGTGCAGTCACCACGCTTGAACTGATGACGCCTTCGCCTGAGGAGAAGATCGCCTGCTTGTAGGTGCCAATACCGCCACGCACTACCGTGCTGCCCTTGCCTGCCACATCATAGGCAAAGCCGAATCGTGGCTGAATCTGCAATGGGGGATTCCCTCGAAAGCCATTTTTCAATTCCGGCACCCCGCCGGCGACGATGCCATTGAGGGGATTACCGGCATTGGGTACATAGGCTCCGATGAAGACGGCCGGCAGGGTGGCTCCCGTCACCGGATTGCGGGCTACGCGAGTAGTGCCGCTGAGCGCAGGCTCGTAGAGCCGTGCCGCATTTGCCCTGTCGTATCGCCCAAGATCCAGGGCCGCTCCATCGGGATTGCGGAGGCGGTAGTCGGAGAATCTTGAGAAGCGTACACCAAAATCGAGACTCAGATTTCGAGTCGCCTTCCAGGAATCCTGAACAAACCATTCGAGCAGGTACATGCCCGCTGCGCCGTTAGAATACCGGCTGGCCTGACGGTATTCGCGGAAGACGCCGTAGGCGGCATTCGAAAACGGATGGTTGGTGTCGAGCGGATTGTTGGCATCGCGGTTAAAGAGAAACCGGCCGCCCAGATCGGCGGATCCGCCGATGCGCGGCCCTTCACTGGCAAGCTGCAATTCATAAAAGACGCCAGCCTTGACGTTGTGTTTCCCTTTGAGCCAATTTGTCTGGTTCTGCAGGTTGAAGCGGTCGTCGCGAGCGGCAATTGGCGTACGGTCGTCGTAGGTCAGCGATGGGCTATTGGGAATCCCGGTAAATTGCATGCCGGGAATCAGGCTCGCTGCGTTGGCGTCTGGAAAGAGTTGCGGAAGATCCGACAAGCCATTGTTTTCCCGCTTGTATTTCGAGAGGTCAAATCGTTCGGTTAGATTTCCTTTTTCCTGACTGGTGAACCAACCGCCGCTCAACTCATTTACTAAATTCGAGGTCACCGTTCGGGTCCAGGTCACAGCCTGTGCGCGGTTGAGAAAGTTGTAGTGGTGAGGCTGAAGCTCGAAGTTGGCATTGACCGAACAACAGACGCCAGTTTGTCCACGGAGATCCTGGTCGAACCAGCGCGGCCTGACACTGATGCGGTCCTTCGATGTTGGAAGCCAATCCACCTTGAACTGCATCTGCTTTTTGGGAATCTCGATGCGCTGCTGCATGATGTTGTTGAATCCCTGCGCGAGAAAAGTCGCCGGTGAATTGGGGGCAGGCATGATCGCGAGCATCGCAACGCCATGCTTGTCGAGACGATTCGCAGGAATGATATTTCCTGGCACAGGCTGCCGGGTGACTGGATCGTTGATCACAATCAGACGTCCATTTTGCTCTACCGATTGAGAGAAGTCGCCGCGCTTTTCAAGAGCCGTCGGAAGCGTGGTGCGTTGAATCGGCGCCGCCTGGGTGACACGCCAGAATTCCTGGCTGAAGAAGAAGAACAACTTGTCTTTTTTGACCGGGCCGCCGACGGATACGCCATAGGAGGTGTAGCGGCCGATCGGACGCGGCAGACCATCGCGATTGTTGAAGAAGTTGGAAGCGTTGAATTGTTCGTGGCGTTTGAAAAGATAGCCTGACCCATGGAATTGATTGGTTCCCGACTTGGAGATGACGTTGATGTGCACTCCGGAGGAGCGACCGTGTTCGGCGAGGTAGGAATTGGGTTGCACTGTCACTTCTTCCACCGCGTCCCAGGCAATCGGAACACTGAAGCGATTCATCTGATCCAGGTTCTGCCCCGGCTGGCCGTCGAGCTTGACCGAGTTCCACTTGGCACGAGTACCAGAGAAGTTGTTCAGCTCCGAGCCCGAGATTGAGCCACCAATGGACTGGTTTTGTCCGAAACTCTGCTGGGACACCCCCGGCAATACTTTCATTACCGACATGACGTCACGGCTGGCGGCCATGAGAGTTTTCATCTGTGCGTTTGTCACCACCTGGCTTTGTCCAGAAGTGTCGAGTTCCACCATGGTTCCCGATGCCTCTACCTGAACTGAATCCGTGACAGCGCCAATTGCCAGCGAGATGGACCCGAGCGAAACGCTTCCGTCCGCCGAAAGCCTTACGCCATTGCGCGCTTTGGGGACGAATCCCGACTGCGAGACACGAATCGTATATGATCCTGGCGGCAAGCTTGGGAAGAGAAAAACACCCGCCTCATTGGATTGCCTGATCTGGCGCTCTCCTGTTCCTTCATTTAGCAATACAACCTCGGCTCCTATAATCGAAGCACTTTGTGCGTCTATAACGACTCCAGAGATCCTACCGGAGACGGATTGCGCAGAACCGAATTCGGGTAGTGTAAAGAGGATGAGCAGCAGTAGAGAGAATATTCGTGTCATCGTGATCCTTTCAATGGCTGAAGAATCATATAACATTTTTCGCGCAGACACCAGAGAGGCAAATCAGATTCGTTAACTATTCATGAACACAGATGGCTTTTCGGACGATCCAGTCATTTTCGTTTGATATATTTACTAGGGTTCAAATCTTGATTCAGCAACATCGGCGTTGGTTCATCGTCTTAGCGACATTTCTTCTGTCGGTGTTGCTCTACGTGGATCGCGTTTGCATTTCGGCCGCCAAGGATTCTGTGTCCCGCGATCTCGGATTGTCAGAGACCGAAATGGGTTGGGTCTTTAGCGCCTTCGCACTCGGCTACGCACTGCTGCAAACGCCAGGGGGAATGCTGGCTGACCGGCTCGGACCTCGGCGCGTGCTCTCGCTGATCGTGGCACTATGGTCAGTCTTCACAGGACTTACAGCGGCGGCGGGTTCTCTGGCATCGATGCTAGTTGTAAGATTTCTTTTCGGAGCGGGCGAAGCTGGAGCGTTTCCCGGGATGGCACGCGCTATCTATTCGTGGATTCCGATGGGTGAGCGCGGACTGGTGCAGGGCGTCAACTTTTCGGGCTCGCGCATCGGAGCGGCACTTGCATTGCCGCTCATCTCATGGTTGATCGCCGACATTGGGTGGAGACTCTCGTTCCTGGTCTTGATGATGATTGGCATTGGTTGGGCAATTGTGTGGTTTTTGTTCTTTCGCGATGAGCCCGGCGATGCGCCGTGGCTTGGTGAGCAGGAGCGGAAATGGATTCTCACCACGCGCCAGCAGCCGCGTGCGCCATCGAAAGTACCCGTCTCTCTGACACGCGCAATCTCGCACTCCACAACAGTGTGGGCTTTATGCGGACAATACTTCGCCTCCAACTTTATCTTCTTCTTCGGGCTCACCTGGTTCTTCCCGCAAATGAAGCAGCGCTACGGTTTGACGGGGCTCGAAGCAAGCCTCTTCGCGGCAGCTCCCATGATTGCGGGCGCATTGGGGAATTGGATATCGGGTTGGTGGGTCGACCGGCTTTTTGCCGGTGGAGCGTGGAGGAGATCGCGGCGATTGCCTGCGATGGCTGGCTTTCTGCTGGCAACGATCGGAGTGATCGGGAGTGCGCACGCAGCCACACCTCTGGCTTCTTCTATCTGGTTTAGCCTTAGCATTTTCGGCTCGGACATGACGCTTTCGCCTTCGTGGAGCACTTGCGTAGATATTGGAGGACGAAACGCCGGTACCGTATCCGGTGCGATGAATATGGCCGGCAACTTTGGCTCCTTCGTCACCTCTCTGGCGTTCCCATATCTGCTCGCCTGGACCGGATCATCGCTACCATTCTTTTATGTGGCGGCCGCACTGAATTTGGCCGCCATCGCGAGCTGGTTTGCAATTGAACCAGCCGTGGCCTTGGAGGTGAATTCATGATGGTGCGGCGTGGCGTCTTGATTGGCGCAGGATACTTTAGCGATTTCCATCTCGATGCATGGCAACGCATGCCGGGCGTCGAGATTGTATGTGTCTGCGATCTCGATGCAGGCAAAGCGCGGGCGGCGGCAGACAAGTATGGCATTGCGAAGATCTCTACCGATTCACAAGCGGCAATCGCAGAAGAGGGAATCGATTTCGTAGACATCGCAACGCCGCCGCCGGGACGGATTGCACTCGTTGAAGCGGCCGTGGGCAGGGGCTTGCCGGTGATCTGTCAGAAGCCGCTGGCTGCGGACTTTGCCATGGCAAAGCGGATTCTCGACATCGGGGCTGCATCGCCTGCTCCCTTCATGGTGCATGAGAACTTCCGCTTCCAGCCCTGGTATCGCGAGATCAAACGGTTACTCGATGGCGGCATCATCGGCAACAAGTTGCATTCCATCACGATGAACTCGCGCATGGGCGACGGATGGGGAGAAGACGCTTATCTTGGACGCCAACCCTACTTCCGCACGATGCCTCGCCTGCTGGTGCACGAAACAGGTATCCACTTTGTCGATACCTTTCGTTATCTGGCCGGAGAGATTGTAGAGTGCTCGGCAAAGCTACGGCGGCTCAATCCAGTCATTGCCGGCGAAGACGCAGGACGATTGAGCTTCCGCTTCCGCAGTGGGGCAGAGGCTGTTTGGGATGCGAACCGTTACAACGAATCGCTGAGCCCGAATTTCCGGTACACCTTTGGAGAGCTTCTGGTCGAGGCCGAAGGCGGCAGCATCTGGCTTGGCTTCGACGGATCGATCCGCATCAAGCAACTCGGGCAGCCAGCCTATCTACACGAATATGCCCACAATCGCCTTAGCTTCGGCGGCGATTGCGTTCATGCCTGCCAGCAACACTTTCTCGATGTGCTCGACGGTAAGGCAGTGTGCGAAACCGCTCCGCGCGAATATGAGAAGTCACTGCGCGTGGTGGAGGCTCTTTATGAATCCGCCCACAAGAATCGGCCCGTTTCATTCACCCGGTCCAGACGCGTAATCGATTTGAGCCTGCCCGTTTCCAACTCGCTGCGAGGCGTGAACATCAGCAGTTCCAAGACCATCGAAGTAGAAGGCTGGAACGCCTCGACGCTGACGCTCTACTCTCATGCGGGCACACACATGGATGCACCACGGCACTTCCTGCGCGAGGGTGCGAGCCTTGACCAGCAGGATCTCGCCGCTTGCTGCGGCCCCGCCCGCGTTGTCAATCTATCGGCTGCGCAGCCGCGCCAATTGTTGACGGTGGAGGATGTCGAATCCCGCCTCGGCGTAGTCTATCCAGGCGAGAGGCTGCTCTTCAGGACGGATTGGTCCAAGCGGATTGGCACTGCCGAGTATCGTGACGAGCTGCCGCGGATCTCAATTGAACTCGCGCACTGGCTGGTTGAAAAGCAGGTCTCGCTCATCGGAGTGGAGCCGCCATCGGTGGCCGACGTGAACAACATGGCCGAACTCACCGAGGTGCATCAAACTTTGTTTCGAGGCGGCGTTGTCATCGTGGAGGGGCTTGCGAACCTGGACCAGATCACGCAGGCAGAGGTTGAGTTTATTGCCTTACCACTGAAGATTCTCGAAGGCGATGGATGCCCGGTTCGGGCCATTGCGATCGAAGAGGTGGGCTGATGCTGGGCTGCATTGCCGATGACTACACGGGAGCGACAGACCTCTCTTCGATGCTGGTGCGGGCAGGCTTGCGCGTGGTGCAGGTCTTTGGCCCGGAGACCAACGTGCCAGTCTCCGACGTTGACGCGGTAGTGCTTTCGCTGAAATCGCGATCCATAGCCGCAGCCGATGCAGTGGCGATGTCGCTGCACGCACTTCGCTTTTTGCAATCGATAGGGGCGCAACGCTTCTTCTTCAAATACTGCTCCACTTTCGATTCCACTCCGGCTGGCAACATTGGCCCGGTGGCCGAAGCTCTGGGTGATGCGCTTGGTATCAAGCAGCTTTGGTACGTGCCTTCATTTCCGGAAAATGGACGCACTGTTTACTGTGGGAATCTGTTTGTCAATCGCGTTCCGCTCAATGAAAGCGGGATGAAAGATCATCCGCTGAACCCGATGAGGGACAGCAACCTGGTGCGAGTGTTGCAGGCGCAATGCAAGGCCGGGGTCGATTTTCTGCCGCTCGATGAGCTGCGATCTGGAAACACAAGCCGCCTTGGAGACGGCCACTGGATCGTCGATGCCATCCACGATCAGGACTTGCAACAGATAGCCTTGCTTGCGCGCGATCAAATTTTGCTGACTGGCGGATCGGCGGTCGCACGCTTCTGGATGGAGGGCAAGGCAAGGGCGAATCCAGCAGCAAGTCTGTCTGCCCCGCTGGCAACAGTGATCCTGGCAGGAAGCTGCTCTATCGCAACACGCCAACAGATCGAAGCCTTCAAGCGAGTGTTGCGACTGGATGTGATCGCTGCATCAGAAAGCGAGGCCGCCTTTGAGGCAGTGGTGGAAGAAGCAGTATCGTGGTGCCTTGAGAATTCCCCGGCGCTGGTCGCCTCTGGAGTTGATTCCGCTGCGGTTGCTGCAACTGTCGCAAGGCTCGGCGAAAAGCGTGCTGCAGAGTTGACCGAATCGCTCTTTGCTCGAATCGCCAAAGACTTGGCCGCCAGGGGTGTCAATCGCATCATCGTCGCTGGCGGTGAAACCTCGGGTGCGGTTGTGAATGCTTTAGGTATCGATGCCATTCGGATTGGGGAGGAGATCGCACCGGGAGTGCCCTGCGTGCATACATTACGAGAGCCTTATCTGTCGCTGGCCCTCAAGTCTGGTAATTTTGGTGGCACGGATTTCTTCATGGATGCCGTCCGCAAATTGAATTGAACTGGAGAGCAGATGCAAACGGAACGTGAAATACGAGAGCAGATGGCGCTGCATGGCAAGTCCCTTTACGATCGCGGGCTCACGCCGGGTAGTTCTGGCAATATCAGCGTGAGATTACCTGACGGGATGTTGATCACTCCCACCAACTCATGCCTCGGCCGGCTCGACCCAGACTCGATCTCGCGCCTGGATTCAAACGGCAATCTGCTGTCGGGCAAGGCGCCGTCGAAGGAACTCTTTCTGCACCGCGCCTATTACGATTCCAGGTCGAAGGAGACGGCGGTAGTGCACCTGCACTCGACCTGGTCGGTCGCAGTCAGTTGTCTGGCCGACATCGACCCGGAGAATGTTTTACCTGCAATCACCGCTTACTATGTGATGCGCGTGGGACGGCTACCCCTGATCCCGTACTTTGCACCCGGCAACAAAGACCTTGCAGCTGCTGTAGCCGAAGCCTCGCGTGCGGCGAGGGGTGTGCTGCTGGCGAATCACGGGCCGGTTGTGGGTGGAAGCGACCTCGATTCCGCAGTCTACGCAGCGGAAGAACTGGAAGAGACCGCGAAGTTGCACATGATCTTGAGATCGTTGCCAACACGCTTTCTCACAACCGATCAACAATCGGAATTACACCGGCTCTTTCCGTCTTAGCAACTCTCAATTTGTTGCCAGATATACTGGAAAGAATGCTTACTGACGGTCCTACCGAGACTCCTGCCTCGTCCGAAAAGACCCCTTCCAACTTCATCCGCGACATCATTATTCAGGATATTCAGAATGGAAAGAATGACGGGCGTGTCCACACCCGCTTTCCTCCAGAGCCCAACGGCTATCTCCACATTGGTCACGCCAAGTCCATTTGTCTGAATTTCGGCCTGGCTAAAGATTTTGGCGGCAAGTGCAATCTGCGTTTCGACGACACCAATCCTTCGAAAGAAGAAACTGAATACGTCGATAGCATCATCAACGACGTTCGCTGGCTTGGATTCGATTGGGAAGACCGGATCTTCTACGCCTCCGACTACTTCGAGCAGCTCTTTCAGTGGGCCGTGCAACTGATCCAGCAAGGCCAAGCCTACGTCTGCGACCTCACCGCCGATCAGGTTCGCGAGACCCGCGGCACGACTACCGAGCATGGCACTGAGAGCCCCTACCGCAACCGTTCTATCGAAGAGAATCTCGACCTATTTCATCGCATGCGCGCCGGTGAGTTCCCCGATGGCTCCCGCACGCTGCGATCCAAGATCGACATGGCGTCGCCCAACTTCAACATGCGCGACCCGGTGATGTACCGCATCCTTCGTGCCGAGCATCACCGCACCGGCAATGACTGGTTGATCTATCCGATGTACGACTACGCTCACGGCGAGTGTGACTCGATTGAAGGCATCACGCATTCCATCTGCACACTTGAGTTTGAAGACCATCGGCCGCTTTACGACTGGTACGTTGCGAGCCTCGGGATTCACCAGCCGCAGCAGATCGAATTCGACCGCCTGAACATCTCCAACACGATGCTCAGCAAACGCAAGCTTCTGTTGCTGGTGCAGAAAGGCTTTGTCTCGGGCTGGGATGACCCGCGTATGCCTACGCTGTCGGGAATTCGGCGGCGAGGATACACACCCGAGGCGATCCGGAATTTTTGCGGCTCGATCGGAGTATCCAAGAGCAACGGCGTTATCGAATTGGCACTGCTCGAGCATTACATTCGTGAAGATCTGAACAAGAGTGCCCGTCGTGTCATGGCGGTCATCGATCCGATCAAGGTTGTCATCGACAATTACCCAGACGGCCAGACCGAAGATCATATGGCACCGAACCATCCGGATGCACCCGAGATGGGAAGCCGCGCCGTTCCGTTCTCAAAGGTGCTGTACATTGAGCGAGACGATTTCCGTGAAGTGCCGCCACCCAAGTATCACCGGCTCTTTCCGGGGCAGGAAGTTCGCCTTCGCTACGCGTACTTCATCAAGTGCACCAGCGTGGAAAAAGATGAGAACGGTGAAGTCACCGTCGTCCATTGCACCTACGATCCTGCCAGCCGAGGAGGGGATTCCCCGGATGGACGCAAAGTGAAATCGACCATCCACTGGGTGTCGGCCGAGCATGCGCTCGATTTTGAAGCCCGTCTCTACGAGAGCCTACTGCTTGAAGATGCACCGCAATCAGAAGACCTCGCAACCCAGCTCAATCCGAATTCGTTGGTCGTGAAGGCCAACGCCAAGATCGAGCCATGCGTTAAGGGTGTGGAGGCGAACACGCATTTCCAATTCGAAAGAGTCGGCTACTTCAACGTGGATTTAAATTCGACAGACGAAAAGCTGGTCTGCAATCGAACGGTTCAACTTCGCGACGCCTGGGCAAAGATCGAAAAGAAGTCCAAGTAACGGGCTACGCGAAGCGTAACGGGAGTGAGCGATGTCGCTTGCCTGTGGCAGCGAAGATAGCGTTGGCGATGGCCGGAGCGATCGTGGGAGTGCTCGCCTCGCCGATGCCTGTGGGTGGCGCTTTGCTCTCGATCAGATGGACTTCTACCGTTGGCATCTCGTCAATACGCAACATGTCGTAGTCGTTGAAGTTGCGTTGCTTGACGCGACCGCGGTCGATTGTGATTGGGTCCTTGAGCGCGGCTGTGAGGCCGTAGACGATACCGCTGAGCATTTGTTGCTCGACGCCACGGGGATTTACGACGATGCCGCAATCGACGGCAGAGACGACACGATCAATGCGGAGCTTTCCCCGATTCAGAGTGACTTCCGCCACTTGCGCAGTAAAGCTGCCGATGTTGTTGGAGATGGCGATACCGCGTCCGCGACCTGGGGCGAGCGGGGTAGACCAGGACGATTTGGCGGCAGCGAGTTCAAGCACCGCGAGGAGGCGTGGAGATTTGGCGAGGAGCCGGCGGCGAACTTCGAGCGGATCCTTTTTGCCAGCGGCAGCCAGTTCGTCGATCATGCATTCGAGGAAAAAGGTATTTTGCGAGTAGCCAACGCTGCGCCAGTAGCTGACCGGGATGCCATGGTCCATGGCGTGGTATTCAACACGAAGATTGGGGATGGTGTAGGGAGTATCGTGGATGCCTTCGACGCCAGTGCGCGATACACCGTCACGGAGCCCGCCGAAGGGAGCCGAGGCAATACGGGCACGCAGTGTGGCAGGCCAACCGTCGCTGTCGAGTGAGCCGGCGAAATGGACCATCGCAGCGGGACGGTAGAAATCCTGCTGCATGTCGTCTTCACGGGACCAGGTGACCTTCACCGGGGCAGCAGCGGCCTTGGAGAGTTCGACTGCTTCCGAGATGTAGTCCGCATTGGAACGGCGGCCAAAACCACCGCCCATAAATTCGGTGTGGATCGTGACTTGTTCGGCTTTGAGGCCGGTGAGGCGCATGGCGGCTTGTTCGGCGGCGCTTTGGCCCTGGGTGGAAGCCCAGACTTCGCATGAATCCTTGCGGACGTCGGCGACGGCGTTGAGCGGCTCCATCGGAGCATGGGCGAGGAAGGGGGCGGCGTAAGTTGCTTCGAGGGTAAATGGAGTGTGACTGGCGTCGCCGGTGTTGCGAGCGATGGCGCCAGGTTGCGCGATCTTGGCGGCATAGTCTTGCGCCATTGATGCAGTGGAATGGGCGGCTGTAGGGCCTTCGTTCCATTCGACCGTCAGGAGACGCTTACCTTGCATAGCGGCCCAAGTGGAGTCGGCGAGAACGGCAACGCCATTCGAGATAGCGATCACGTCCTTAACGCCAGGAAAAGCTTTGGCTTTTACGGAATCAAAAGATTTGAGTTTGCCGCCAAAAACGGGAGAGCGGGTGAGGGCGGCGTGGAGCATGCCGGGCCGGTAGATGTCGATGCCAAACTTGGCCGTGCCGTTGGTTTTGGCAGGGGTGTCCAAGCGCTTGGTGCTCTTGCCGATCAGTTTGAATTGCTGTTGAGATTTGAGCGTAACGCCTGCGGGTGCGGGGAGTTTGGATGCGGCCAGGGCCAGTTCGCCATAGCTAAGAGTGCGATTGCCGTTGCTCACCTTGCTGTTACTGGTGGTGCATGTATCGGTTGGAACGCCCCATTGTTGCGCTGCGGCCTGAATGAGCATCGCGCGGGCAGTGGCACCGGCGCGGCGGACGGGCTCCCACGAGGTGCGCATACTTTGGCTTCCGAAGACGCCCTGGAAAGGCCCGTATTCTTTGCTGAGGCCGGGGAATTCGGTTTTGATCTTCGTCCAGTCGCACTCGAGCTCTTCGGCAAGAAGCATGGCTATAGAGGTGACGGTGCCCTGGCCCATCTCTGCCTTGTGGATGAAGACAGTGACCTGGTCGTCGGGGGCGATGTGAACGAAGCCGTTGAGCTTGACCGGCATGTTGGGGGCAGCGCTCAGGCGGAAATGGATGGTAAGGCCGGCAGCGGCGGTGGCGAGGAAATTACGGCGCTTCACTTTGCGGCTCCTGTGGTCTGGATGTCGGCGGCACGGTCTGTCTCTTATACACATCTCCGAGCCCACGAGACTAAGGCGAATCTCGTATGCCGTCTTCTGCTT